>Ga0066903_100000236_pt1 | contig 31505 bp, 27 predicted proteins | sample PanSoiMetaGPlot1_FD_67491 | JGI IMG/M metagenome (GOLD analysis project Ga0066903, IMG submission 67491) | Tropical forest soil microbial communities from Panama analyzed to predict greenhouse gas emissions - Panama Soil - Plot 1 (version 2) | ecosystem: Environmental > Terrestrial > Soil >... | reverse complement strand
GGGTAGCGTCATATCCCCCAGAATACCTGATCAAAGTGCCACGCGCGAATAGCCATTTTCGATGGGTAGATGTACCTCGGCGCGATCGCGCAGGCTATCCGGGCTGGCAGCGGACGCGCCAAGTTCCTGCTCAACAATGTAGCGGGGGCGGCCCTGGGTCTCGAATAGATCTTGCCAACGTCTCTTGCGCACTGCGAACACGATTTCGGCGCCTGCACAGAAATGGTGGATCATCTTTCCGACGACATGTCGTCCTGCAGGTCGGCATCGAGCGAGATCACCGCATCAGCCTTGCCGATCTGGGTAAGCAAGCCTACCAAAAGAGCGTTCTGATGGCCGACATTGCGCGACAGCTTGAGGCCGCGGGGACCCGCTTTGGGTGGGCGCCCGAAATTTTCTCAATCAACGCCCAGGTTCGGTCGGTGCTGCCATCGTCGACCAGCAAGAGGTAGCTTTTCGACGAGATGGATTTTGATTTTTCCAGCTTGGTGATGTCGGCAAGCAGACACGAAAGCGTGTGTTGAAGCCCCGCCTGCTCATTGTAGCAAGGGATAACGAACGCGACCGCAGGGAACTTCGAAGCTCATGATACAATCAATTCGAATTGGTGTTCGATCTGTTGAATTTATGCGGTCGTCTGGAATGTCCGCGAACCCAAGCGCCATCAGCGTGTTGCCAAAAAGTATGACCGTTCAGCGTTTACAAACCTTTTACTCGCCCAAGGCTCTGGCAGCGGCCACGAAAACCACCCCGTTCCACATTCCGGGTCAAAAGGGATTGATTGTCGTTTGCAGGCGTCCTAAGCCTCGGATGGGGCGAAGGTTTGCATAACAATACGGTGGGAGGAATCTTTGCCCCCAGCGCACAGTTCTGTCGTGCAGCTTGTCCGCAACCTCGTGCGCAAACGCGATTTTTATGCGGGCGCGCTGGTCATTCTTTTCGGGCTTGTGATGGCGTTGAAGGGGCCGAGTTATAAGCTCGGCACCTTGATGCACATGGGCCCCGGGTTCCTGCCGACCGCGCTCGGCATTATTTTGATCGGCCTCGGCATCGCAATTGCTGCCACCGGCTTGTCGGTTCCGGAAGGCGAAGATGAGGATATTCTCCCCGCGAACCCGGAGTGGTTCGGCTGGGCCTGCATCCTCGCCGGACCGCTGTGCTTCGTCCTCTTCGGAACCTATTTTGGTCTGATCCCTGCAATCTTCATGTGTGTATTCGTTTCGGCGTTCGGTGACCGCTCGGCGACGCTGAGAGGTTCCTCCATCCTGGCTGCAGTCGTGACGGTGTTCGGCGTCGGGTTATTTTCGTATCTGCTGCAAGTGCCGATGCCGCTGTTGGCGTGGAGAGGATTGTGATTGAAACCGCGCTAACCGATCTCTGGTACGGCTTTGGCGTCGCCTTACAACCGCACAACATAATGTGGTGTTTCATCGGCGTGCTCGTCGGCAACATGGTCGGCGTGCTACCGGGCATGGGCCCGCTCGCAACGATCTCAATTCTGCTCCCGCTGACATTCGGCATCAAACCCGTCGGCGCGATCCTGATGCTGGCTGGTGTTATGTACGGCGCACAATATGGCGGCGCGATCTGCTCGATCCTTCTAAATTTACCATGCCATCCGCCGCACGCCGTGACGTGCCTCGACGGCTTCCCGATGACCAAGCAGGGCAGGGGCGGCGTCGCGTTGGGCTTGACCGTGATGGCGTCGTTCGTAGGGGCGTCCTGGGGCATCACGGAAATGATTTTTCTCTCGCCGATCCTGGTGCGCGTCGCGTTGCAATTCGGTCCGGCGGAAATCTGCTCGTTGATGTTGCTCGGCCTGCTGGCCGGCTCGACCCTGGCGCGCGGGTCGCCGCTAAAGGGCGTGGCGATGACGGTACTCGGGTTGATGCTCGGTATTGTCGGCACCGATCTCGAGACCGGTGCCGAGCGATTCACTTTCGGAATGACACACCTTGATGACGGCATCGAGCTGGTCGCGCTGGCGCTCGGCCTTTTCGGCATTGCCGAGTTCATGAACAGCATCAACCAGGTGGTGTCAATCAACGCCAAATATACCAACGTTCGCCTGCGTGACATGCGTCCCACCAAGTCCGACGTGAAGCAAGCAATCGCGCCGATGTTCCGCGGCACATTTGTCGGCAGCCTGTGCGCGCTCATCCCGGGCACCGGGCCGACCATCGCCTCGTTCGTCGCCTACGCCACGGAAAAGAAGATCTCGAAGCATCCGGAGAAATTCGGCACCGGCCTGATTGAGGGCGTGATTGCCCCGGAAGCATCGACCCATTCGTCTGTACAAGGTGATTTTATTCCGACCATGAGTCTCGGCATTCCTGGCGATGCGGTGATGGCGTTGCTGCTCGGCGCGCTGATGATCCAGGGCATCGTGCCCGGCCCGCAGCTAATCAAGGAGCATCCGGACATCTTCTGGGGTCTCGTCGCCAGTTTCTGGATCGGCAATATTCTGCTCGTCCTGCTGAACGTGCCGCTGATCGGGATCTGGGTGAAGCTGCTCACGATTCCGTATAAGTACCTCTATCCGAGCGCGTTGTTCTTCGTGTGTATCGGCGTTTACGCGGCCAACAACGACATGTTCCAGGTCGGCGAGACGGTCGTCATCGGCATTCTCGGTTACGTCTTGCTGCGTCTCGGATTTCATCCGGCGCCGATTCTGCTCGGTTTCGTGCTTGGACCACGCTTCGAGGAAAACTTCCGCCGAGCGATGCTGATCTCCCGCGGCGACATTTTGGTGTTCGTTGAGCGCCCGATCAGCGCAGTCTTTATCGGTCTCTGCGTGCTGCTTATTGCGTTGCAGATCTACGTGCGCATTCGCGGCGCAAAGGCGCCGATCGAGATCCCGACGGTCTTGGAAGGGGCAGAGTAAGCCTATTCCACAGCAAGTTCGCGCATGATCCGGTAGAGCCGCGCTTGGCCCTCAAAGCCAATGCCGGGACGATCTGAAAGCGAAATCGCCCCGCCCTCGATCCTTGCATCATCGGCAAATCCGCCGAAATCGCCGAACACGCCCGGGTAGGATTCGGCGCCGCCGAGGCCGAAACCGGCGGCGATGGCGAGCGACATCTGGTTGCCACCGTGTGGAAACAGCGACGCGCGCGCCCATCCACGGCGCGAGAGCATCTCAAGCGTCTTGACATATTGACCGATGCCATAGGCCTGCGGCGGATCGATCTGGATCACGTCTCGGCCGGCGCGGAAGCGGCCGAAGTGCACCAGGTTTTCTACATCCTGCGTCGAATAGAGGTTTTCGCCCGCGGCGAGCGGCGGCTCGTAGACGTCCGCAAGCTCGGCAAACAAGGCAAAATCCAGAGGATCGCAGGGCTCTTCGAACCAGCGGAGCTTGAACGGCGACAACGCCTTGGCGTAACGCAAAGCTTCAACGCGATCGAATTTGCAGTTGGCATCGACGGCAAGATGCTCGCCCGAGCCAACGATTTCGAGCACGGCTTCCAGTCTTCGCATGTCCTGATCGAGCGGCAGGCCGCCGACTTTCATCTTGACCATGGTGTAGCCGGCATCGAGATGGCGGTGCATCTCGTCCTGCAGGTCTTTGATTGTTTGGCCCGGCCAGTACCAGCCGCCGCCGACATAGCAGAACACTTTCCTCGGAACATTGCCGCCATTGAAGCGCTCGGAGAGCAAGACATGCAGCGGCTTGTCGGCGATCTTGGCGACCGCGTCCCATAACGCCACCTCAATCGTGCCGATTGCGATCGAACGCTCGGAGTGACCGCCGGCTTTTTCCCGCCGCATCATGCAGCTAAAAATCTTTGCAGGGTCGAGACTGCCCGAGGCGTCAAGCAAAGACGCCGGGTCTGCAGCCAGGATGCGCGGAATGAAGCGAGCACGCATCTGGGAGCCACAGGCGTAGCGGCCGGTGGAATTGAAGGCGAACCCGCAAATTGGTTTTCCATTGCGGACAACGTCGGTGATCACGGCGACCACCGAGGTTGTCATTTCGCTGAAATCAAAGCTCGAATTGGCGAGCGTCGATCTGAGCGGGATCGCCGTCTCGCGAATATCGACAATACGCATGAGGTGACGTCGCGAGGCCTACTGAATTTGCGGGATGTTGGCGTCCTTGATGACCTTGCCCCATTTGTCGACTTCCTTCTTTATGTACGCCGTGAACTCTTCCGGTTTGTCGGCGACCGGATCGAAGCCGAGTTGAGCGCATTTTTCCTTTACGTCAGGCAAGGCCATCGCCCGAACGATCTCACGGTTAAGCAGATCGACAATCTCCTTCGAAGTTCCGGACGGCAGGAAAACCCCCTGCATCGTCTCTGATTCCTGGCCGGTAACGCCCGCTTCCGCCATGGTGGGCACGTCCGGCAAGGCGGCCGAGCGCTTTGCCGAGGTCACGGCCAATCCGCGCAACTTGCCGCCCTGTACTTGCGGCGCAGTCGGAGGCAATGCGGTGAAGGCGATTGGCGTATGGCCGGCAACGGCCGATTGGATTGCCGGGCCGGCACCGTTGAATGGCACAGTCGCGAGATCGAGCTTGAACGTGAGCTTGAACAATTCACCGGCAAGATGCGGCGTTGTGCCGGTGCCCGGCATTGCGTAGTTGTACTTGCCGGGCTCTTTCTTGACGAGGTCTACTAGTTCCTTGACGGATTTGACCGGAAAATCGGCATTTACCACGAGAATGTTGGGCGATGCGGCGGCCAGGGTGACTGGCGCGAAGTCCTTAAATGGATCGTATGGATTTTTGGCATATAGGTTCGGATTGACCACGTAGCTCGAGCTTGCCATCAGGATCGTGTAGCCATCCGGCGCCGATTTCGCGACTTGCGTCATGCCGATATTGCCACCGGCCCCTGGATGATTCTCGACATAGAATTGTTGTTTGAGCGATTCCGAAAGCTTTTGTGCAATCAAGCGCGCCATTACATCGGTGGGACCCGCAGGTGCGAAAGGCACAACAATCTTGACCGGATGATCAGGATAGTTCGCGGCCTGGGTCGCATCGGCAGCAAGGACGGTGGCACCCAACGCGAGTATGCGCATTGCAACTTTCATTATTTCCTCCCATTTTTCTTATCGTAGCATTGCGCGGCTTCGTTGCCAGTAGGGCTTGCATCGTTCGCACTCACAGGCTGTATTGCCGCCGGCAACGTCGTCTTATTTTCGTCAGAGGAAACTCAATGTCGGCAAGAAAGATCACCCGCCAGGACATGCGCGAAGCCGCCGAGAAGTACAGGAACTGGGGAAAGTGGGGGCCGAATGACGAGATCGGCACTCTCAATTACACGACGGCCGAGGATATCATCGCGGCGACACGCTTGGTGAAGAAGGGCAAGGTGATTTCGCTTGCTCTCAACTTTGACCACACGGGGCCGCAAGGTGCGAAGAGCAAATATCCGTCGATGGGTCGTACCAATCCGATCCACACAATGCTGCGCACAGGTACCGACGCCTATTCAGGAGCGCTCGACAAGCGCGGTATCCGCGCCGCCGACGACATGGTGACCATGCCTCTTCAGTGCGGCACCCAATGGGACGGGCTTGGCCATGTGTTCTATGAAAACTACATGTGGAACGGCTACGACTGCCGCGAGGTGACGTCGGCCGGCGCGCAGAAATGCGGCATCGAGAAGACCAGGAACAAAATGGTGGGGCGGGGGGTGTTGCTCGATGTTGCGCGATACAAGGGTGTCGATTCGCTCGACGATGGCTACGGCATTACGAATAGTGACCTCTACAGCACGGCGAAAAAACAGAAGATCGAGCTCAAGCGCGGCGACTATGTCATCGTGCGTACCGGCATGATGGAACGTTGCCAGAGGGCTGGAAGCTGGGACGGGTATCCCGGCGGCGACGCGCCGGGTTTCTCTTTTGAAACGTTGGACTTTGTCAGGGACACGCAGCTTGCCGCACTCGCCAGCGACACCTGGGGCTGCGAGGTGCGGCCAAACGAAAGCGAAGAGGGGATCAATCAGCCCTGGCACTGGATCACAATCCCGATCATGGGCATGACCATGGGCGAGATCTTCAATTTGAAAGAGCTTGCCGACGATTGCCAGCAAGACAAAGTCTACGAATTCCTGTTCGTGGCGCCCGCCATCCCGATCACAGGGGCGGTAGGATCCCCGGTCAATCCCCTGGCAATCAAATAGCAATGAGGAAAAATGATGAAGCAATACCCCGTCACGCATACCGAAGCCGAATGGCGGACGATTCTAACACCTGAACAATACGAGATCATGCGCGAGCACGGGACCGAGATGCCCGGAAGCTGCGCGCTGTTGCATGAGAAGCGTGCGGGCACCTTCCGTTGCGCGGCTTGTGAGCAGCCATTGTTTGTTTCCAAAGTGAAGTTCGAGAGCGGGACTGGCTGGCCGAGTTTCAACGATCCTTTGCCGGGCGCGATCGAAACGGAGACCGACCGCAGCCACGCCATGGTCCGTGACGAAGTCCATTGCAGCCGCTGCGGGAGCCATCTCGGGCACGTGTTCAACGACGGTCCCCCGCCGACGCATCTGCGTTACTGCATCAACGGCATCGCGCTGAAATTCATCCCGCAGGCCGGCTGAGCAACTGGTCCGACTCGTCTTTCAGCTGTACGCCCGATAGGCGACGGTCGCGGATTGCCGTGAGCAGATACGCAAGCTTTGCGACAGCATCGGCGTATCCAATCCCGGCAGGCCTGATGTTGGAAATGCAGTTGCGATCGGCATCCGTTGTCTGTGCCCGCGGCCGCCACGTAAGATACGCGCCCATGCTATCGGGCGCGGTCAGACCGGGACGCTCGCCGATGAGAACGACGGCGCAATCTGCCCCCATCAAGGTGGCAATCGAGTCGCCGATCGCGACGCGCCCATGACGCACAACGACGAGTGGTGCGATTCGCCAACCATCGGCGCGTAGTAACGGGAGCAATTTGCTCAAGACCGGCCGCGCATGCATTCGTACAGCGCGCGCCGACAATCCGTCGGCAATGACGATAGCAATATCGTACACGCCCGCGTCCGGCTTCAATGAAACCTCGTCGTCCGGCGCGAGCTGCCGTCCGAGATCCGGTCGCATCAGGTAGGTTTGGTGGTCTCCGGCGGCGCTTGCAACGGCGCGGACAGCCAACCCAAACCCGCTTAGGTCTGCCACCAGATGCGATCGATCGAGAGGCTCGCGTACCGCATCGCGGGCCCTCGCATGGGCGAGTTTGAATTCAAGCAGCGGCAAAGTCGCCAATGATGCGCCTGTGCGCGCAAGCCCGATGCGCGCCGGGGTCAGCGCCCGCAAGCGCGCCCACGCGCCATCGCCTTGTGCTGGGTGATCGGCCATGCGGCTAGGCCGTCAACAATGCATGGAAGCGGTTCGGCATGCTGCGGGGGCGGACACGATTGGCTTCCATGAGACCTTGCCGCTCGAGCCAGGCCTCGAACTCCGGCGCGGGGCGCTTGCCGAGGAGATCGCGCATGGCGAGCGCATCGTGAAACGACGTGCTCTGATAGCCGAGCATAATATCGTCAGCGCCGGGCACGCCCATTACGAAATTCACGCCCGCCGCCACCAGCAGGGCCAACAGCGAGTCCATATCGTCCTGATCGGCTTCGGCGTGGTTGGTGTAACAGACGTCGACGCCCATTGGTACGCCCATGAGTTTGCCGCAGAAGTGATCCTCCAGTCCGGCGCGGGTGATCTGCTTACCGTCAAAAAGATATTCCGGCCCGATGAAACCAACCACGGTATTGACCAGCAGCGGCTTGAAACGCCGCGCCACGGCATAGGCACGGGCCTCGAGCGTTTGCTGGTCTACCCCGTGATGCGCATTGGCCGAGAGCGCGCTGCCTTGGCCGGTCTCGAAATACATCACATTGTCGCCAATGGTGCCTCGGCGAAGCGACAATGCGGCTTCGCGCGCCTCATCGAGCAGGGCAAGACTTACGCCGAAGCTCGTATTGGCCGCCTGCGTTCCGGCAATCGATTGGAAGACGAGGTCCACCGGTGAACCGCGGCGGATCAGCTCGAGCGTGGTCGTAATATGCGCCAGCACGCAGCTTTGCGTCGGGATTTCAAGCTTGCTGCAGATTTCATCGAGCATGGATACAAGCCGGTGCGCCCGCTCCACGCTGTCGGTGGCCGGGTTGATGCCGATCACCGCATCGCCCGACCCGAGCATGAGGCCGTCCAGAATGCTGGCCGCGATACCTGCCGGGTCGTCGGTTGGATGGTTGGGCTGCAGTCTCACCGAAAGACGGCCAGGCAGACCCACGGTATCGCGGAAGCGGGTCACAACGGAACATTTCGCGGCCATAATCATCAAGTCCTGCAGGCGGCTGATCTTGCTGACGGCAGCTGCCATCTCCGGCGTGACGCCGGGTGCCAATGCGCTCAGCGCCTCGGTCGTGGCCTCATCGGACAACAGCCAGTCGCGGAAACCTCCCACCGTGAGGTGTGCGATTTGCGTAAAGGCCACTTTGTCATGCGCATCGACGATGAGACGTGTGACCTCATCGATCTCATAGGGTACGACCGATTCATTCAGAAAGCTCGGGAGGGGCAGATCGGCGAGTGCAAATTGGGCGGCGACGCGTTCCTCGCCCGTTTCTGCAGCGAGGCCGGCGAGCTGATCTCCGCTGCGCAACGGTGCCGCTTTGGCGAGCAGCGTCTTAAGATCCGGGAAGGTGTAACGGCGGGCACCAATCGTCCGGCTATGCATCGTGCGCTCCCGCGATTTGTTTCATTATATCGAATTGCACCACGTCTGCCTGTGGGCTTTGCGTGCCTGATCCTCCATGCCATCTTACGCCCGCAGCGGAGATGCGAAGAAACATGCAGTTTGGGCATAATCAAAGACGGACAGGTGCCGAAGTTCTTGCCGACATGCTGTCGGGTTATGGGGTCACCCATGTTTTCATGGTGCCGGCAGTCTTGCGACGGACTTTCGCCGAAATGGAGCGACGCACCAACATCGCGCGCGTTCATTGCCATGGCGAAAAGTCGGCGGCGTACATGGCCGACGGTTATGCGCGCGCAACCGGAAAACCTGGGGTCTGCATGGCGCAGGTGATCGGCGCGCTTAATCTTGCCGCAGGGTTGCGCGACGCCTACTTGGCGCATTCGCCCGTGGTCGCGATGACTGGTGGTCGCGACCCAAAAACGAAATTCCGCAAGGTTTATCAGGAAATCGACGACGTGCCGGCCTTTGAGCCAGTGACCAAAATGAATGTCACCATTGATGACGTTGCGCGCATTCCGGACATGGTCCGGCAGGCTTTCCGCGCGGCCACGACTGGCGCGCCCGGCCCCGTGCACCTGCAATTTCGCGGCAACGAAGGGCAGCTGGATCTGGAAGAGGCTGAAATGGAGGCCTCCGTCGAGCCGCAGTTTGCCCGCGTTCCGCCATTTCGCCCCGAGCCGGAAGCAGCGCATGTGAAGGTGGCTCTCGACCTGCTGCAGAAAGCCGAACGGCCGATCATCGTCGCCGGCGGCGGAGCGCGGGCTTCGGGCGCGGGCAAGGAGCTGGTCGCGCTCGCAGAAGCGTTGCAGATCCCAATTGCGACTTCACTCAACGGCAAGGACATTATTCCAGGCATTCATCCGCTGTCGACAGGTGTGGTTGGGAGCTATTCGCGTGAATGTGCCAACCGTGCGGTCAATCGTGCCGATCTCGTCTGCTTCGTTGGTACGGAGACAGGGGGCATGACCACGCACTTCTGGGCCGTGCCGAGGATCGGAACGCCGGCAATTCAGATCGACATCGAGCCCGAGGCACTGGGCCGCAACTATCCATTGGTGGCGAGCGTGCTCGGCGATGCCAAGAGCGTGCTGGTGCGAATGCTGGGGCAGATCGACAAGTCGAGCGCGGCAAAGCGTGCTCTCTGGATCAAGGAAATCGCGGACCTGCGCGGGGAGTGGTACGCAAAATACAAGCCGATGCTTGAGACTGACGCGGTGCCGATTCATCCGGCGCGCATCTGTGGCGAGCTGACCAAGCAAGTGCCCGACGACGCCATCGTCGTCGTCGATACCGGCCACGCCGGAATGTGGATGGGCGGCATGTACGATTTGCGAACGTCGGCGCAGAGCTATATGCGCAGCGCCGGTCATCTCGGCTGGGCATTTCCGGCGGGGATAGGCGCAAAAGCGGCGTGCCCGGAAAGACCCGTGGTTGTGTTCACTGGCGATGCCGGTTTCTGGTATCACTTCGCTGAAGTGGAGACGGCGGTTCGCTGGAATATCGCCTCAGTCACCGTCGTCAACAATAACGGCGGCGGCAACCAGTCGAAGCGTGGCTTCGATCGCGCCTATGGCGGCGAGCAGACTGTCAAGGCACGCGAGTTGTGGACCTACAACCCTACGAATTTCGCCAGGCTCGCCGAAGACATGGGCGCGCTCGGGATTCGAGTGGAGCGAGCGAGCGAATTTGCGCCGGCGCTTGTCCAGGCACTTTGCTCAAAGCGCACCGCGGTCATCGATGTGGCGACCGATATCGAGGCACTCGCCCCGACAGCGGTTACCTAGTTGGCCTTCAGTGTTCCCGACAAGAGGGGATCGTACGACCGTAGTTTCATCAATGGAGCCTCATCATGCAGCGCCTGACATTGTTCATTTTTGGTCTATTGGCCGGCCTTGCCCTTGGTTTCGGAACGCCGTCAGGGCGCGCGCACGATGCCGACACGCTGGCCAATAGCGCGCCGCAGAAGAATCCCTTGTTCATCAACATGACGACAGGTGATTCCTGGCGGGGCTGGATGGGACTACACTTCGCCCATGCGACCCTGAAACAGGGTCATCCGGTTGCGATCTTTCTCAATCTCGATGCAGTCAAGCTCGCGGCCAGAAACGGAGAACAGGAAAAGAAGCCGTCAATGCAGCGTGTACCGCGCGACATTCTCGCCGACTTCATTCGCGACGGCGGCGTCGTGTTGATGTGCGGACCATGCATGGCCGAGTTTGGATTGACGATGGACGAGCTCGTCCCCGGCGTACAGATGGGCAAGCCCGGTTACACTCAGGGTTTCATCTTTGCCGAGAACGCACGGACCCTGACTTGGTAGCGCCAGGGGCCGCGCGTCTTGTAGCGGTTAGTGTAGAGGCGGTCCTAAATAGCGGAATTTCTGCGCGCGTTTCCCGGTGTCGACCTCCGTTGTGTAGACATTGCCCTTGCTGTCCACCGCGATGTTGTGGATCCAGTGAAACTCGCCGGCCTTGCGACCGTTGCGGCCGAATGTGCCGACGACCTCGCCGGTCTCACGCACCAGGGTGCGCACTTCGTTGTTCGCTCCGTCGGCATTCATCAAGAACGTCTGCTTTGCATCCGGCCAAAAATCGAGATCCCACATCGAGCCCTGTTGCAGAGTGTCCTTGGCGACGAAGAATTCCTTGACGAAGGTGCCATCCTTGCGAAAGACCTGGATGCGATCGTTTTGGCGGTCGCAGACATAGACTAACCCGTCCTTCGCGATCTTCACGCAGTGCACGGGATTGGCGAACTGCTCCGGTGGTGGGCTTGCCGGATTGTAAGGCGGAGCCTTGGCATCATTCGGTGGCTTGCCGTAGGCACCCCAGTGCCGTCTGTACTGGCCGGTGTCTGCGTCGAACACAATGACGCGGTGATTGCCGTAGCCGTCGGCGATGAACACTTCGTTGGTTGAGGGATCAACTTCAGTATCGGCCGGACGCCCGAGCCGCGTGATGTCGGCGCTGCCGGCCTGCGGGCCGGGCTTGCCGATCTGCATCACGAACTTTCCGTCCTGGGTGAATTTCAGCACGTGGCCGTCGTTGTTTCCGTTGCCGCCGACCCAGACGAAACCTTTGTGGTCAATATTGATCCCGTGCTCATTCTCGAACCAGTCGTAACCCTCTCCTGGCCCGCCCCAACCCTTGAGCAGGTTTCCATCCTGGTCAAACTCCAGCACCGGCGGCGCCGGCACGCAGCATTTGGTCCGCGGCGGATTAAAGCTCGCTGCCTTTTCGTCGTCTGTCAGGGTGCGCGGGCGCTGGATTACCCAGATGTGGTCCTGCGCGTCGACGGCGACGCCGGCGGCCTGACCCATGATCCAGTTGTTCGGCAGCGTCTTTGGCCACGACGCATCAACCTGAAACTTGGGCAGATCGCCGGCGAAGGCTGGTCCAACCGACAGCACACACGCGAAAAGCGAAGCAGCAATTTTCATGAGGTTCCTCCTCGACGCCGACACTGGTGAGCGCCGGCATTGCGACGATGCTCCGCTTTCAGCCCGGAGCAATCAAGGGGCGAGAGGTCCAGTGCGGGAGCTAGGCCTCTCCAATCTCGCGCAGGATTTCGTCCGTGTGCTCTCCGAGGCGAGGGGATGGTCGCTCGGAAGATGCTCGCCAGCCGTCAATAACGATCGGTGTGCGCACGCCCGGAATGATGCCACCCTTGGCGGCTTCACTCGGGAGGTCGAGTTTCATGCCCCGATGCTTCACCTGCGGATTTTCGAACACCTGCTCGAGATTGTTGATAGGCCCCGCCGGCACCTGCTGCGCTTCAAGCTTCTCGAGGAGGTCATCGCGCTTCATGCGCACGGTGAGGGCGGACAATTTTCCAATCAGCTCTTCACGGTGTTGCAGGCGACCGACATTGTCCTTGTAGGCCGGATTTTGCGCGAGATCGGGCGCGCCGAGGACATTGCAAAACTTGACATACTGATTGTCGTTGCCAGTCGCGACGATGACATGTCCGTCGGAAGCGGGGAAAACCTGGTAAGGCACGATGTTGGCGTGCGCGTTGCCGATGCGTTTGGGCACTTTGCCCGAGACCAAATAATTCATCGCCTGATTTGACAGCACACCGACCGTGGAATCGACGAGCGCAGTGTCGACATAACTGCCCTTTCCGGTTTTCTCGCGCTGTGCGAGCGCAGCCAGGATGCCGATGACCGAATAGACGCCCGTGAAGATATCGGAGACTGGGATGCCGATACGCATAGGTTCGCCATCCGCCATGCCGGTCAGGTCCATGATACCGCCCATGCCCTGTGCCATCAGGTCATAGCCGGCACGCTTCGCGTAGGGCCCGTCTTGTCCGAACCCGGTCACCGAACAGTAGATCAGCCGCGGGCATTCCGGCACGAGGCTTTTATAGTCGAGACCGAATTTCGCCAGCCCCCCAGCCTTGAAATTTTCAATCAGGACATCCGAGCGCGCGGCAAGCGTGCGCACGATGCGCCGGCCCTCATCACTCTCGAAATCCAATTCTATCGAGCGTTTCCCGCGATTGGTGGAGTGAAAATAAGCGGACCCGATATGGTTACCATCTGCACCTTCGACGAAAGGTGGACCCCATCCACGGGTGTCATCGCCTGCGTCTTTACGCTCAACCTTGATCACATCGGCGCCGAGATCGGCCAGCACTTGCCCGGCCCAGGGACCGGCAAGGATACGGGCAAGCTCGAGAACACGGAGGCCTTCTAACGGCTTCGGCATTGTTGGCTTAAACCTCCCCTTTCGCCGCCCGGGTGAGGCGGAAAATCCGGTTGTTTGTGTGGCTTGCGCAATAAAATTTGTCTAGACTTGATATAGACCACGAATATCAGTGAGATCCCCAGCACCCTCGCTGTAAATAAAGGCTCCAAGGGAGGATTCCATGAGTTTTAGCAGACGCCACGTTCTCGTGGGCGCTTTGGCTGCGCCGACGGTGATCGCGAATGCTCGGTTCGCCTGGGCAGCGCCGGCCAAGGTCTTAAAAATTTCTCACCAGTTTCCGGGCGGTACCATCGACCAGGGCGATTTCCGCGACAGGCTCTGCCGCAAGTTCGCAGCCGATCTCGAGGCGAAGACGAACGGCGAGCTCGGCGCTCAAGTTTATCCAAACTCCTCGATGATGAAGACAGTCGCCCAATTCGCTGCGCTCCGCAAAGGCGTGCTCGACCTCAGCCTCTATCCGATTTCTTACGCAGGCGGCGAGTTTGCCGAGCTCAATATCGGTCTGATGCCAGGATTGGTCAGCTCCTACAAGCAGGGCGCGGCCTGGAAAACCTCTCAGGTCGGCCAGAAATTCAGCGCGTTCCTCGCCGAGAAGGGCGTCATCATTGTGGCCTGGATCTGGCAGGCAGGTGGCGTCGCCAGTCGTTCGGCGACCATCCTCAATCCGGAAGATTGCAAAGGGCTGAAGATTCGCGGCGGCAGCCGCGAGATGGACATGGTGCTTCAGGCCGCCGGTGCGACGACGCTTTCGATTCCGTCGAACGAGCTTTACGCGGCGATGCAGACCGGCGCCTGCGATGCCGGCATCACGTCGTCAACCAGTCTGATCTCCTTCCGTTTGGAGGAAATCGCCAAGAGCCTCACGACCGGCCGCGGCAAATCCTACTGGTACATGCTTGAGCCGCTGATCATGTCGAAGCAGGTGTTCGATACGCTGCCGAAGGCGCACCAGGACATCATCATGGCACTGGGTATCGAAGCGGAGAAGTTCGGCACTCAGGAGGCGATCACCGACGACAAGAAGGTGGCCGAGGTTTATGCCGCAAAAGGAGCCAAGATTGTCGATCTAGATGAAAAGATCGTCGACAAGTGGCGCGCGATCGCGCGTGACACGGCTTGGAAGGACTACGCGCAGAAGACTGCGCTGTCGGCTGAGTTGCTAAAACTTGCCGAGGGTGTCCACGTTTCCTGACCTTGTAAAAGGCCCGCATCATGGTTCACGGCCTCGACACCGTCGGGACCGCAAGCGAGGCGGTGTCCTCTTTGGAGGACGCCGCGGGTCTTGAGCGGCTGATGGCGCCCCTCAATTATGTTGTCACGATCGTTTCATCGGTTGCACTGGTCGTCGCCGCTTTTGTACTGAGCTACAGCGTCGCATCTCGGTATTTCTTCCACTTCTCGACGGACTGGCAGGATGAATTCTCGGTCTTTCTGATCGTGGGTGCCGTCTTTATGTCGTCAGCTGCGGTGCAGGCGCGCCGGGGTCACGTGGCCATTGAAGCGTTTTCCGCGATGCTGTCGCCGCGGGCAAACCGCATCCGCCTGTTTATCGTCGATGTTGCATCGCTTGTGTTCTGCGCATTTTTCGCCTGGAAATCCTTCACCCTGCTGCACGAGGCGATCGTCGAAGGCTATCGCACCGGATCGACCTGGCAGCCGCCTTTATGGGTGCCTTATTCACTGATGACGTGCGGCATGGTGCTGCTGAGCATTCAGCTCATTCTACAAGTGGCTAACCACATTTCGCGCTGGAACAAGTCCAAATGAGCATCCTCTCTATTGGGCTTCTTTACGGCGGGTCCACTTTGTTGGTGATGTTCGCCGGCATGCCTATCGCGTTTGCGCTTGGTGCGGTGGCGACGATCTTCATGATCGCATTCATGCCGTCATCATCCGTCGATACCATTACTCAAAATGTCTACGAGGAAATGGCCTCGATCACGCTATTGTCGATCCCACTGTTTATTCTCAAGGGCGCGGCAATCGGGCGTTCGCGCGCAGGGCAGGATCTTTACGGCGCGTTGCATGCGTGGTTACACAGGATTCCCGGCGGACTAGGCATTGCCAATGTTTTCGCCTGCGCTCTGTTCGCTGCGATGGCGGGTTCGTCGCCGGCGACCTGTTCGGCGATCGGTTCGGCCGGCATCCCGCAGATGCGAAAACATGGCTACTCGGGAGGCTTCGCGGCGGGGATCATCGCTGCCGGCGGCACGCTCGGAATCCTTCTGCCACCATCGATCACCATGATCCTTTATGCAGTTGCCGCGGAGCAATCTCTTGGCCGTCTGTTTCTCGCGGCCATCGGGCCGGCCTTGCTCCTGGTCGCACTATTCACCGCATACGCAATGTGGCGGTTCCGTGTGGAGTATGCTGCGGCTAAGGCGGCTTACGAGGCGTCAGGTACTCATTCGGAGATCCTGCGCGTCGATGATTTGACGCTGCGCGATAAATTCGCACTTCTGCCGCGCGTCCTGCCGTTTATCATCTTGCTGACCGGCGTGATGATCGCGCTTTACGGCGGCTTCGCCACCCCGTCCGAAACAGCGGGCCTCGGCGCGGTCCTCGCGCTCGCCCTCATCGCGCTCATCTACAGCGTTTGGACACCACGCGATCTCGAGCCGATCCTGGTGTCGACGCTGCGTGAATCGACGATGCTGATGCTGATCATCGGCATGTCGCTGCTCTATTCCTACGTGATGAGTTATCTCCATATTAGCCAGTCGACCGCTGAATGGATCGTATCGCTGCACCTCTCACGTTGGGTTTTGCTTACGACCATTCTACTGATGGTTGTGGTGCTGGGATTCTTTCTGCCGCCTGTCTCGATCATTCTGATGACGGCGCCGATCATTCTGCCGCCCTTGCGAGCGGCAAATTTCGACCTGATCTGGTTCGGCGTGATTATGACGATCGTGATGGAAATGGGTCTGATCCACCCGCCCGTCGGCCTTAACATTTTTGTCATTAACAATATCGCACCCGATATCCCCTTGCGGGACGTAATGTGGGGTGTACTACCTTTTGTTGGGCTGATGATTTTGGGCGTGGTGATATTGTGCTTGGCGCCCACCATTGCCACATGGTTCCCGGATCTCGTCATGGGCCCCGGACACTGAAGAAATGAATACGTCGTTTTTCGGCGAACTTTTGCAGACCATTTCCGACCGTGGTCGTGCCCTGCTTGCTGGCGATCGGCGAGGGGAAGCGTCTGCACGCTCCGAGAGCCTTGTGGAACTGTGCGAGGATCTCTTGTCGGGTCGGGGCGAGGCTTCCGGTGTCGCCTTGGCGCGCGAAATCCTCGCTCGTTATTCCACGCTGACAATTGGTCCGCGCATCGCGTTCTTCGAGGCTCTTGCGCGACGCTTCGGTACCGAGACTGAACGAATGGAGCGCGCAATCACTGCATGGCGAGATGCACCGTCGGACGCGACCGCCGCCGATTTGCACGCCGCCTCAGAGCCGCGCCGGCAGGAATTATTCCGTCGACTCAATCTGGCGCCCGGTGGCACCGCGGCGCTCGTACGCATGCGCGAACAGCTGATGGATTCGCTCGATCATCGTGAAGACCTGCGCGCGGTCGATGATGATTTCGTCCATTTGTTTTCTTCATGGTTTAATCGTGGGTTTCTCGTCCTGCGCCGGATCGACTGGTCAACGCCAGCGATCGTGCTCGAAAAGATCATCCGCTATGAGGCAGTGCACGAAATCCACGATTGGGAAGATCTGCGTCGCCGCATCGATCCACCCGACCGGCGCTGCTATGCCTTCTTTCACCCGGCGCTCGTGGACGAGCCGCTGATTTTTGTGGAAGTAGCACTCACGCGCGAAATTCCATCCGCCATTACGCCGATCCTTCGGAAGGGACGCGAGATTGTTGAGATCGACAAGGCCCGCACCGCGACGTTCTACTCAATCTCGAACTGCCAGCGTGGGTTGGCCGGTGTTTCGTTCGGCAATTTTCTTATCAAGCAAGTGGTCGAGGAGGTCAGCCGCGAAAGACCCAAACTCTCGACTTTCGTGACACTCTCGCCGGTACCTAACTTCGCCGGCTGGCTCAACCGCGAGCGTGCGGAGGAAAACTCGGCCGCACTTGCGCCGGAGGACAAAACGACGCTTGCCTTGCTCGATGGGTCCGGCTGGTGGCGGAACGAGGATATGACCGCGCAGGTTCGGGATTCGGTCATGCGCGCAGCGGCATGGTATTTCCTGCGCGCCCGAAACGATCGTGGAATGCCCGTCGATGCTGTGGCGCGTTTTCACCTCGGCAATGGCGCACGGCTCGAGCGGATCAACTGGCTGGCCGACACCTCGGATCGCGCCATGGCGCAAGCGGACGGCCTAATGGTGAACTATCTTTATGATCTGAACGAAATCGAAAAGAACCACGAGGCCTACGCGGAAGGCCGTACGGTCGTCGCATCGGGCAACGTGCAACGCCTGCTGCGGCCGCCGCTCGAACTCGTTCCCATCACGGGCTAGCCTGCGCAAATCGGGTTATTCTTGCCCTGACTTTCCCGCTTGCGGGCCTGACCGCGACTCAGGATTTTCCGTAGACCGGAACGATGGCGCCGCGCGTGGCACGGTTGTCCGGCGAGGCGAGAAAAGCAATCGTCGCGGCGACCTCCCCTACTTTCGGCCAGGCGGAATAATCGGCCTTCGGCATCGCCTTACGGTTGGCCGGCGTGTCCATGATCGAAGGTGCGACCGCGTTCACCAGGATCCCTTCCTTGGCGACCTCTTCGGCGAGCGCCGCGGTAAGTGCGGCGACGCCCGCCTTTGCGATGGCGTAGGCGGACATGCCCGCGCCGCTACGCCATTCCAGCGCCGGCCGTGCCGCAACGTTGACGATGCGGCCGCCTTGACCGCCCGTAAGCATGCCATTCACAGCGGCGCGACAGCAGAGAAAGCAGGACGTGAGATTGTTGTCGATCTGGGTCATTAGCGCGGTTTTGTCGGTTTCCGCGACCTTGCCCGCCGCAAACCCGCCTGCGAGGTGAATCGAAGCCCAAGGCTTTGCGCGCGAATAAAGCTTCGTGACCTCCTCTTCATCGGCAAGGTTTGAAACGGCAATGAGCGTCACTTTCGTGTCCCCGCGAAGCGGAAATCGCTCCGCTTCCGCATCGTGAACGTAGGGTATCGTACAGCTTGCGCCTGCATCCGCGAGCATTGTGGTCACTGCGATACCAAGGGCACCTGTGCCGCCAGTGATCACCACATGTTTGCCCGAAAAGTCCATGATCACCCGCGGCCGCGTTTCACCCGCGTCGGCAGCACTTGAAATTCGATCCAGTTGGCGACCTCGCTCACTCGCAGCTTTTTGTCGAGCACGTTCTTGCTCACACCGTGTCGCCAGGCCAGCCGCTTGCAGCCGGGATCGCGATCGAGTGTGTCGAGATCCGTTGCGAATATCTTGATATCGGCCGGATCGGCGAAGAACCCTTCCTCGATCAAGCGCGTGCCGATACGCCGCACGATTGCTGCGACCTCGCGAAGTGGATATTCCGGATGGTATTGCACGGCCCAGGCAACCGAGCCATTGGTGCGTATTTCTGCGCTTTGCACGTCCGAGACCGCGTTGGTGGCCAGCACTGTCGTGCCAGGAGCCACCGCCTCGACCTCGTCAAGATGCACCGTGGGTGCGTTGAACACGTCCAGCTTACCAGCATACATGGGATGTTTGCGGCCCGCTTCGGTGAGCCTGATACCTCGGCCGAAGCCGATTTCCCGTCCTTTGGGATTTTTGCGAACGCTGCCGCCCGCCGCAGCGGTGATGACCTGAAGGCCCCAGCACGAGCCGAATATGGGCGTGCCGGTCTTAAGCGCGGCCTGGATCAATTCGATCTGGCGCATCACTTCCGGTCCTGCGTTATAGATGTGCAGGCTTGAACCGGTAATGGCGATGCCATCATACCCTTCGAGCGAAACGCCATCGGGCAACAGCGCGGTGGGGTCGCCTGGGAAGCAGATATCGACAACCGCCCCGGGCAACAGCTCGCGCAGCAGGTCGGAGTACCCCTTGCTCGCTACGGTGCCGCCGGCCGCCACGTGTTCGGCCATGGTCTGCGGTGAATTACCTTCGATGACCAGCAGGCGGGGGGAGGGCATTGGCTGTTCAGGGTTCCCGGAGCGGGGCTCAAACCTTGAAAACAAAGGATCAATCGTGTGGATATGGCTGTGCCATCATGATTTTGCAATCGCAGTGGATGGTCTAATCCAATCGTGGGGTTAGCACGCTCTGTCCTTGAGTGTGAGCCGCAAGCCGCTCATTCTGCAGAAGAAACCGAATCATCAAACAATGGCCGACTTCGATCTCGCCATTATTGGCGGCGGCATAAACGGAACGGGGCTTGCCCGGGATGCCGCCGGCCGCGGCATTAGTGTGCTTCTTGTCGAGATGAACGATCTCGCTTCGGGCACCTCCTCGGCGTCCAGCAAGCTGATCCATGGCGGCCTGCGCTACCTCGAGCACGGCGCCTTTCGCCTTGTGCGAGAGGCGCTAAACGAACGCGAAGTGCTATTGCGGATGGCCCCGCACGTCGTTCGGCCGATGCGCTTCATGCTGCCGCCACTGCCCGGCCTGCGCTCGCCCGTCATATTGCGCTTCGGTCTCTTCCTTTACGACCTGTTGGGCGCACGCAAATTATTGCCTGCGTCCCGCACTGTCGATCTGACGCACCACGTTGTCGGTCAGCCCTTGAAGCGCACGTTCCGCTACGGTTTTGAATACTCCGACTGCTGGGTTGATGATTCACGACTCGTCGTTCTCAACGCGCTCGATGCTGCTGAGCACGGCGCGGTTATTCGGACACGCACCCGTTGCGCGCGGGCGGAGCGCCGAGGTGAGTGGGAGCTGGTGCTCAATGCACGCGGCCGCCGTGAGGTGACGACTGCGCGAGTCCTCGTCAACGCCGCTGGCCCCTGGATCGGTGCGGTCGCCGATACCGTGCTCCGGCAGCCGCTATCGGCTAATGTGCGGCTTATCAAGGGCAGCCACATCGTTATTCGTCGGCACTACGAACATGACTACGGCTATTTGCTGGAAGCCACCGATCGACGTGTCGTGTTCGCACTGCCCCTCGGGCAGGATTTCACCTTGATCGGTACAACAGACGAAAAATTCGTCGGCGATCTCAATTCGGTTGCGCCCGACCCAACTGAAATTGCTTATCTGCTCGAGGTGGTGAACAAGTATTTCCGCGACAAGGTCACACCCGACGAACTGGTTTGGTCTTTTGCCGGCGTGCGCGCACTCTACGATGATGGCGCCGAGAAGCCGGAGGATGTCACCCGCGATTACGAGCTTGTCCTTGATCACCGCGTTGGTGAGGCGCCGCTGCTCACGATCTACGGCGGCAAGATCACCACGTATCGCAAACTTGCGGAGGCCGCCCTGAGGTGGATCGGCAATTACTTTGGAGCGTTGCCGCCATGGACCGCAGGGTCGAGATTGCCTGGCGGTGAATTTTCTCCCGAAGAATTTGACGCCCTGATCGCTGAAACGCGCCAACGATGGCCCTTTCTATCCCTGCAGCATGCGCGGCGCCTGGTACAGGCCTATGGCCGCCGCGCCGAGCGGTTTCTCAAGAATGCGCGAAGCATGGAAGAGCTGGGACCGTGTTTCACCGACGACCTCACCGGGGCAGAGGTGCGCTACCTGGTCGAAAACGAATGGGCGCAAAATGCCGACGATATACTCTGGCGCCGCAGCAAGATTGGCCTGAAGGCGACAGCCGGTGATTGTGCGGAACTCGAACGCTTCATCGCTTCGCTTAACGCTAAGACCGCTGTAAGCGCACCTTAAGGATCTAGCGTCGTTCAGTTATTGGCGGGGGTTCTACTTGCCGGCGGTACTCATAGCAATCGACCAGGGAACGACCTCCACGCGAGCAATCGCGTTTGATGCGTCACTGCGGCCGCTCGCCACGGCGCAAAAGGAGTTGCGTCAGATTTACCCCGCCCCGGGTAAAGTCGAGCATGACCCCGAGGAAATCTGGGAGTCCGTGGTTGCAACCGTGCGCTCGGTAATGGCGCAGGCGAATGTCGAGGCAACAAATGTCGCGGGCATCGGCATCACTAATCAGCGGGAAACGACAGTCCTTTGGGATCGCCAAACGGGAAAGCCAATCTACAACGCGATCGTGTGGCAGGACCGTCGCACGGTCGGCCACTGCGAATCCCTGCGGCGATCCGGCCACGAGAGCGAGATTGCCGGGACAACCGGCCTGTTGCTCGATCCGTATTTTTCAGCGAGCAAGATTGCGTGGCTGCTCGATCATGTAGAAGGAACTCGCGCGGCCGCCGAAAACGGCAAACTTGCCTTCGGTACCATCGATAGCTTTTTGCTTTGGCGTCTCACCGGCGGCAAGGCGCATCTAACCGACGCCACGAATGCCGCACGTACATTGCTGTTTGATATCGCCAAAGGGGAATGGGATCGTGACCTCTGCGCACTTTTTCGTGTTCCGGAAAGCCTTCTCCCTGAGGTGTGCGACTGCACAAGCGCGTTTGGCGAGACGTTGTCCGGCCTGTTCGGGGCACCGATCCGCATTCTTGGCATTGCTGGTGATCAGCAAGCCGCCACGATCGGGCAGGGCTGTTTCGCTCCGGGCATGGTGAAATCGACTTACGGGACAGGTTGTTTTGCGCTGCTCAATACTGGGACCGAACGTATTGCCTCTCGCAACCGACTGCTCACCACGATTGCTTACCAGATTGATCGCAAGCGGACTTATGCGTTGGAAGGCGCGATCTTTGTCGCGGGCGCAGCCGTGCAATGGTTGCGCGACGGATTGAAGATCATTCACGCGTCGTCCGATGTGGGCCCGCTGGCAGAGCGCGCTGATCCGGCCGAGCAGCTTTACCTGGTCCCGGCCTTTGTGGGCCTAGGCGCTCCCTATTGGGATGCGCGGGCACGCGGTGCGATCTTTGGTCTGACCCGTACTTCAGGGGCGGCCGAGCTTGCCCGTGCGGCGCTTGAGGCCGTTGCTTACCAGAGCCGCGACCTGCTGGAGGCCATGCATGCGGATTGGCCGGCGTCAAAGAGCTCCACGACGGTGCTGCGCGTCGACGGCGGCATGACGGTCAGCGACATTACGATGCAAATTCTAGCCGACATCCTCGCAAGCCCAGTGGACCGGCCGATTGTTATGGAGACAACCGCGCTCGGCGCTGCCTACCTTGCAGGGCGCGGCGCAGGGGTTTGTCCCGATCTCGCTGGCTTCGCGGGGCAGTGGCGGCTTGATCGCCGCTTTGAGCCGCGCATGGATTCGGAAACGCGCGAACGCAAATATTCGGGATGGCGCCAGGCGGTGCGACGCACGCTCACAAATCCAGGTTGAGCGTGTTCGCGCTCCTCGCTAGCGTGCTGCCCGAAACGGAAAATCGATGGCTGACGGCGAAGCGCAGGACCAGGCGGAAAAGAGAAAATCACCGCTGGTGCGCTTCGAGGCTGTCACCAAGCGGTTCGGATCTTTTGCGGCCATAGATTCGCTCTCGCTCGACATTGAGCACGGTGAGTTTTTCGCGCTGCTCGGCCCTTCGGGCTGCGGCAAGACCACACTTTTACGCATGCTTGCCGGTTTCGAGATGCCGACCGATGGCCGCATTCTCCTTGATGGCGAGGATATCGTTGCCGTGCAGCCCCATCGGCGGCCGATCAACATGATGTTCCAGAGCTATGCACTGTTCCCGCACCTGACCGTTGAAGGCAATATCGGCTTTGGCCTCCGGCAGGAAAAGACGACGCGGGCCGAAATCGCCGGGCGCGTCAGCGAGATGTTGGCGCTCGTGCGGCTGCAAGGCTATGGGGGGCGGCGGATCGACCAGCTTTCCGGCGGCCAGCGACAGCGGGTGGCGCTGGCACGCTCGCTGATCAAGCGGCCACGCGTTCTGTTGCTTGATGAGCCTTTGGCCGCGCTCGACAAAAAGTTGCGCGCTGAAACCCAGTTCGAATTGATGGAATTGCAGCGCAAGCTCGGCACGACATTCGTGATCGTCACGCATGACCAGGAAGAGGCAATGATTGTAGCCGACCGCATCGCCGTGATGGATCAGGGTCATCTGATGCAAGTGGCCCCGCCAGCTGAAATCTATGAGCGGCCCTGCTCTCGGTGGATCGCCGATTTCATCGGTGAGGTGACCACTATCGAAGGACGCGTCTCCGCGAACGGGATCATCGAAAGTGGGCTTGGTCAAATGCGCGCCGAAGGCGGCGCGGCGAAGTCAGGAGATACTGTCTGGCTGGCACTACGGCCGGAAAAGATCGCCATGAGCAGTGAGCGGCCGACCGGTAAACTCAACGTCGTGTCCGGAACCGTGTCCGAAATCGGCTATCGCGGTGATATGTCGGTCTACAAGGTGCGCCTTGCCGACCGGTCATTCATGAAGGTTGCTCGCGCCAACGCAAGCGCGCTTGGCAGGGATTCATTCAGAATCGGTGATCCTGTGTGGCTGTCCTGGCCTCCCGACGCCGGCGTAATCTTGACGGAGTAATAGAGTGCGCGGGCCGTCAGATAATCAAAACAGGAGCGCGCGGCTGGTCGTGCTGCTGCCCTATCTGTGGCTTATCATCTTCTTTCTTGCGCCCTTCCTGATTGTCCTAAAAATCAGCGTGTCACAAACTGCGCTGGCGCAACCACCTTACGTGCCGGTGTTCGACGTCGTGACCGGTTGGACGGGGCTGACGGAGTTTGTCGGACAGCTTTCTGCCGGTTCGTTTCGACTGCTCTTGTCCGATTCGATTTATCTCTTGTCCTATCTCAAAAGCCTGCAAGTTGCGGCAATCTCCACCATCGTTCTTCTGCTGATCGGCTATCCGATCGCCTACGGCATGGCGCGTATGCCGCCGGCGTGGCAGCCGCCGCTGGTCATGGCAGTTGTGCTGCCGTTCTGGACCTCGTTTCTCATCCGCATCTATGCGTGGATCAATATTCTTCAGCGCGACGGGATTCTAAACGATGTTCTCATCCGGCTACACGTAATCGACCTACCGGCGGTTTGGCTGTCGTCCGACACGGCGATCTATATAGGTATGGTGTATTCTTATCTGCCGTTCATGGTGCTGCCGCTTTATGCTTCGCTCGAGAAGATGGACCAAAGTCTGCTGGAGGCAGCGGCTGACCTTGGTTGCCCGCGCTGGAAAGGGTTCTGGCTGGTGACGCTCCCATTGTCGCTCCCGGGCGTCGCGGCCGGTACGCTGCTCTGCTTTATCCCAATCGTCGGCGAATTCGTTATCCCCGATTTACTCGGCGGTTCGGAGACCATGATGATCGGGCAGACATTGTGGACCGAGTTCTTTTCCAACCGGGATTGGCCTGTGGCGTCTGCGATTGCGGTCGCGCTCCTTGGCTTGCTGCTGATACCGATTCTCTTCTATGAGCGCTTGCAACAGCGATCGCTTGGGGGAGGTAGTCGCTGATGCGCCGCAACGCTTCCTCTTTCAATGCCGTTTCGGTGTTGCTCGGCCTAGCATTTCTCTATCTGCCGATCGCCATATTGGTGATCTACTCATTTAATGCCTCGCGGCTGGTCACTGTCTGGGGCGGATGGTCGCTCGCGTGGTACCGCGAACTGCTGCACGACGATGCGATCTTGCAGGCGGCCTGGGTCAGCCTGCGGGTCGCCGCCCTGTCCGCTACTGCGGCAACGGTGCTAGGGACCCTTGCCGCCATTGCCCTTGTCCGGATGGGCCGCTTCGGCGGCCGCGTGCTCTTTTCCGGGATGGTTTACGCCCCGCTGGTGATGCCGGAGGTGATTACAGGCCTTGCGCTGCTGCTTTTGTTCGTTGCGCTGGCCGTCGACCGGGGTTTCTGGACCATCGCCATCGCGCACACCACACTGACCATGTGCTTCGTCACAGTGATCGTGCAGTCGCGGCTGATTACTTTTGATCGCAGTCTTGAAGAAGCCGCGATGGATCTCGGCTGCCCGCCGGTGAAGACTTTCATGACCATTACATTGCCGCTGATTGCGCCAGCAATCGCAGCTGGCTGGATGCTCGCGTTCTCTTTGTCGCTCGATGACCTGGTGATCGCGAGTTTCACGACCGGACCAGGCGCCACAACCTTGCCGATACGGATCTACTCGGAAGTGCGTCTTGGGGTGAAACCGGAGATCAATGCGGTGTGCACAATCATGATTGCGTTCGTGGCATGCGGCACAATCGCCTCATCGTTGGTTGTCAAACGTGGGGAAGCGCAACGCCAACGCGCCGCCTTGGGGGCGCAGGTTTGAAAGATATTGATATATCGAAACAGTAGTCGAAGGACTGCCTGGCGCTACGGCGCAAAAAATGCAGCTATTCCGACTTTTCCGCGGGGGCAGTGCCGGCCGCCGGCGTTCCGCCCGTCAACCGTTCGATGGCCGAACGAAGCGAATCGCGAGTGCGGCGTTCGCGTACTGCATTGAGAAGTGGAGCGGCCGCGCCGGAACGGCGGATCAGCGCTTCAGGGTCGGGCAGCATGATCGGATCATCCCACGAACCTTGGACGATAAACGGCAACTCGAAAGGCGTTACCCCGGGCTTTGGCGGGGTCACAAGGACGGCGGTGCCCTTCAAATCAAGTTCGCGTGCTGGAATTGATGCTGAACCCGCCAGGGCGAGAACAACGGTAGCGCCCTCCAGCTTGACGTCCTCGACTGTGACGGTGCCCTGCGCAACCTTCAGTGCAACGCTGACCTTGTCATAAGGTGTGCGCCCGCTGCGGAATTCGCCGCCGCCAGAGAGGGGCCTACGCTCCAACCGACGCAGCAATTGTTCAACATTAAGGCCGGCCAGCGCACCGTTCGATCCGGTCAAAGTGGCCGTCCCGTTCAAAGTATGCGTCACAGCGAGAACGCTGTCTCCGCTCCCTTCTACGTCGAGCGCGATATTGCCTTTTCCTTCGAGTCGGCGGAGACCAAATAATTGACCGAGACAGTTCTCCAAATCCACTTCGGTAAACTGCAGTTGCGACTTGACCTCGACGCCTTGCTCGAAACTGGCGAGTGCCACTGACCCCTTGACGATGCCACCATAGGCTTGCGCTTCCCCAATGGTGACCACGAGATGGCCGTTGCGCAGGTTTGCGGCGATGGCAGTGCGTCCAACCTTGGCGTTTGACACAGCGACACTCGCTGCCGAAAGGCGCAGATCGATATCGAGGCCAGCAAGGCCATCGAGCGTCAGCTGGGCATTGTTCCAAGCGCGCTCATTGGTGGCGAGGAGGCGGACTGTCGAAACGTATGGCGCCAAGTCGAGACTGTCGGCGGCGAGTGTGCCTTGCAGTGTCTGACGGCCATCCGCTGCAAATGTGAGGACACCCTCGGCGCTATTGCCGTCGAGTTCAACATTGACGCTCGAAAGACTGATCGTTCCGCCTACGACATTTGTTCGTGCCTTGATGGCGAACCGGCCAAAGCCGCCTCCAGGCAGCGGTTTTTGGCCGGCCCACACCCATGCGTTGCGCAATGAAGCTGCATCGGCAGCAAGTGTGCCTTCAACCTTCAAAGTTGGCTTGAAACTGACGGCGCCCTCGAATGCAGCCTTCATCGGCGCGCCCGAGACGCGTAGCTTCAGTCCGCTCCGGTTACCCGTGAGCGCCGCAGGAAAATCGGCGAGCGTGAGGCTCGCATCCATCGGTGCATCATGCCAGATGAACCGTCCGGTGGCGCCAAAGCTCCTTGAAATCGACGGCCAGGCCAGCGAGAACTCCACGCCATTCAATGTCTCTGTGAGCTTGCGTGCTTGGTCGCGTATAACAACTGTGCCGCCATCAATGCGCATTTCTGAAAATGCGGCGAGGCGGTGCGCTTCAGTCTGTCCGCGCTTCAACGCATCGATCAGGCCAGACCAATTGGACTGACCGTTCGGCTGCAGCTCAATTGAAACGTTGGGACGGTCCAGGGAAACATCGGCGATCTCGACGCGGCCGATCAGGAGCGGGAAAAATCGCAATCGGGCCGTCAATCGCTCGGCGGTCAGAGCTGGTTGCGCGGCATCGCCGAGGACCACATCGGCAAAGCTCACGCTACCGGTGGGAAAGAGCGAGACGCTGGCCTTGCCGCGAAGGACCGGATCAAGCCCCGTGACCGCACGTATTTCGCCCAGCACCTGCTGACGCACGGCATCGGCGGAAATCAGGTAGCCGGCGGTCGTGAGTACGACCAGCCCGCCTGCGACTACCGCGAGTAGGACAAATCCTAGGCGTTTTAGGCCGGTGGCCGCCGTCAAAGGGAGAAATCCGGTTGTTTCGGCTTGGTGCCGTGGGACCATAGCATTGGTCCCGATACCGCCAACTTTGGAGAGGGTATGTGACCCTTTCAAGGCTAGGCATCCACAGGTTTAAGCCTACCTTGCAAACGACGCGCCTTGGCGGGCGTCGGCGATTTCAGCAATCATCTTTTTGACGATCGCCTCCCCGAACGACTCGAAATCTTTGGCCTCGAGAACAAAGCTGCCCGGCCCACCGGTCACATTGTCGCGGTAGTATTTCGTCAGCCCCCCGGGTGGATTCGTGTGCTCGGGATTCCAGGGTAACGGAGTTTCACTCAGGATCACCAGCCCGTTGATGCTGATGCCCATTGCCAGGGCCTCGTCGCGCGCCTGGTTGACGTCGCGGCCGGCGTTGTTCGTGCCATCGCCGGAGACGTCGATGGTGCGCCGCTCGGAACTGAACGGGGCGCGAGCAAGCTGCGCTACAGCAGCGTCGATGCCCCCGCTTATGGAAGTGCGATCGGCAAAAGAACGTTGAGATTCAAGAAGCCGATCTCCGAAAGCCTGCCCCGCCTTCGGCCCGTCTATTAGCATCCAGTCAATGACGACCTTCTGATTGCCAAACCCCGACCACTCAAGAAACATGACACCAATGCGGCCTCGTCGGCCGGACTGAATTGCCTCAATCACGCGGGGATTGCCGAGTGCCGCGGCGTAACCCTCCCGCTGTAGCTGAAATTTCTGACTGTCGACGCTGCGAGAGACATCGGACGCAAGCACGAGAAGGAGATCGACCGGCTCGGCCGCTCGGGTGGGGGATACACCGAGCAGCGCGCCCGCTACTGTCAAAATGATGAATGCGCGGCGAAGTTGGCTCATGCGGAGAGCCTAACCGATTTTGGAATTATTGCGCCAGCACCCGGGTTGTTGGAAAGGTGACCTCGACCAGTGTTCCAACGCCGGCTTCGCTGGCGATTCGGAAACGGGCAAAATTGGCTTCAACAAGCGCTTTGATGATGGGCAGGCCCAGCCCGGCGCCGGTGGTGCTCCACTGCGCTATCGTGGCCACCTGACGGAACGGCTCAAGTGCCGTCACTGGGTCCCTGTCGCTTATGCCGGTGCCGGTATCGCGCACGCGGAGCACCACTTCCTGCTCGTCGGTCAAGGCTGTCGAGACGATGATTTGGTCGCCGGCGGCGGTGAATTTAATGGAATTGGACAGCAGGTTCAGTGTGATCTGACGCATTGACCTGGCATCGGCGATTATCTGCGGCAGGTTTGCCGACAATGACGTGCGGACTATCACGCGGTCGCGGTTGGCTTGTCGCTGCATGATAGCGACGCATTGTTGGACGAGATCGTTCAAGTTGACGCCCACGAAGGTCAGGTCAAGTTCTCCAGCTTCGATCTTCGATAGGTCGACTAGATCGTTGAGCAGTGAAATCAGATGACCACCCGAGGCGTGAATGTCTTTGAGATATTGTCGGTAACGTTCGTTACCGACGGGGCCAAAGCGTTCGTCCATCATGACTTCGGAAAAGCCTATGATGGCATTGAGCGGGGTGCGAATTTCATGGCTAACTTTGGCGAGAAATTCGGATTTCGCGATCGAGGCTTTCTCGGCGGCCTGCTTGGCTCCCGCAAGTTCTTCGGCGGTGCGCTTCCAGGAGGTCACGTCGCGCAGGACGATGCAGAACTTCTCGCCGTCTTCGATGCGTCCCATAGTGATATAGAGAGGAACAAGCCCCCCTTGACGAACGCGCCCGATCACTTCGTAACCGGCATTGAGGACACCGGGACCGCTGCCGTTCGTCAGCTGATCCAAGTGCCCCAGTGCTGAGCGACGACTTTCCGGCGCCAGCAGATCGACAAAGGCGTGGCCGACAAAATCAGCGGGCTCGTAGCCGAAGAGGGCCTCGGCGCTACGATTGGTAGAAATGATACGGCCGGCGCGATCGAGCACGAGGACACCGTCGGTCGCCGTGTCGAGGATTGCCTTGAGCTCGCGATTTTCCTTCTCAACCGAAAGCGAGGAAGTGTCTTCCTTGGTGGTGCGCGGCGAAACGCCCTCTGATGTCTCACGGCTTTCGGCCGGCTGACCAATCATCAACGCAAGTGCATTTTCGTTATTCCAGCTCGTGCTGAACAAACGGCCTTCGACCGATTTTTGTTTGCCGTTGACGGTGGCAATAGTGAGCGCTTTTCCGCCGCCTCTGCTGTCCCCGGAAGGGACTTTATCCTTACCTTCGATGAACAGGCTGTCGAGGCCGCCCGCATCATTCAGGGCTTCTAATGTCGAGTAACCGGTCCACTCGAGAAATGCCTGGTTTGCATAAAGCAAGGTATTGAGACGATAGACCAGGATGCCGATCGGCAAGTGGTCGAGGATTGAGCGGCTAGCCTGCGCGTCCTGGAAGACCTTCGGAGGCTCTTGTGGCGATTCGCGCGCCGGCTGGCGGACTTGCAACGCAGGTTCGGCGGCAAGATCGACCGGTGCAGTGATTGTACTCCTTCTGCCCGATGATTTTTTCAGGCGGTTGCTGAGCTCGTGCGCCAGTTCCTGGAAAGCGATTCGATCGCGGGCGTTGAACTTCTTTTTTTCTTGTGTCTGCGGCTCAGATGATGACGGAAACGGGACTGGTTTTGTTGCGGGTTCACTTGATTGCGACTGTGAGGTCTGACGAATGCGACGCTGTAGAATTTCCTCGAGACGGGCGAGGTCGCGACAGATACCGAAGCCCCGAAAACCTCTGAATTTCCGGTCGCGGTCGAACACAGGCAGGCCTGACATCTCGACGGCCAGGCGCTCGCCGAAATCGTCGACAGGCCAGAACAGGACTATACCGCTGAAAGTTTCGCGCGCTGCAAATGCGCTGGCGATTTGAGCCTGTTGGTCGAAGCTCAGGGCCTGGGCGATATCGGCCCAGGCGCGATCAAGCAAGGCGGTCGTCTTGCGCCCCAGCAGGTCGGCAAATTCCTCGCTTGCGAGGCTGAAGTGCGTATCCGCGTCGGTCTGCCAGACAAAGCGCAATGGCGCGCGGCGTGTGCGTGGCTCCGGCTCGGCTTGGCCCTGCCCGGCCCTTGCCGAAGCTGGCGCCACGACGGCTTGCGCGATCGCGGGCTCGGGTGATGCCGGTGTTAGCCTGGCAAACAGCGCCAGCAACCCAAAGCTCGAACCGGCGCCGAGCTTAAACATGCTCGCGTGACCAACCGGCGTTTCGCCTTCGGCCGTGCCGTTGAGGCTCGCTTCGCGGGCGAGCTTTTCCGCGCCAAGCGCGACCAGGTCGCGCCGATTACCCATAAGGGCAATGGCCGAAGGCTGCGCATCGATCAGCTCCCCGTCGGCTGTGAAAATGGCGGCTGGTTGCTGCATATCGGCGAGGAAGAGGCGCGCGCGTTCGGGTAGCGCAATATCGTTGCCGGCGCGCTCGGTCGATACAACAAGTATCGCTTTGACATCGTCAGCAAGCGTAATGCGTGAACACAGGCAGGGCAGCCTGCCGTCGAAACGAGCTCCAAAGCCACGCAGTCGCTCGAGCCGCGACGCAGTGCCTTGCGGCAGTGTCGCGGCCAGCCGCGCGATCTGCGCAGCTACCGTATGGCGCGGCCGGAAACGGGTCGCCATAGCTGCAACTGGTGACTCGGCATCAAAGATCAGCGCGCCAGCGGGATTTGCCCATAGGATACCCCCGGCATCGGCGCTCCAAAGCCAAACCGGCGCAGGATTGAGCGCGTGCGCCGCCAGTCGCGGATCACGCAAATAGGCTAGCTGAGTCTCGAACTGCGTCATCGCGGGGAAACAGGATTACGACTAACAAGATCTTAATAAGGTCGGTGACGGCCGGCGTCCACGAGGCGGCAGCCATTGCTCAACAGCAAGCCGCGCTAACCTTACTGCCGA
>Ga0066903_100000234_pt1 | contig 31527 bp, 28 predicted proteins | sample PanSoiMetaGPlot1_FD_67491 | JGI IMG/M metagenome (GOLD analysis project Ga0066903, IMG submission 67491) | Tropical forest soil microbial communities from Panama analyzed to predict greenhouse gas emissions - Panama Soil - Plot 1 (version 2) | ecosystem: Environmental > Terrestrial > Soil >... | reverse complement strand
AGCCGGCGCGATGCGGGCGCTCGGCGTCACCGGGCTCACGCGCAGCGAAGCGATGCCGAACGTCCCGACCATCGACGAGAGCGGGGTGCCGAAATACGAGGCCCTGCAGTGGTTCGGCATCCTTGCCCCGGCCGGCACGCCGGATGCGATCCTCGAACTCCTGCAGACCAAGATCGCCGAAGGCTTGCGGAAGCCGGAGATGAAGGCACGCCTCGCGGCCGACGGCGCCGAGGCGGTCGTCAGCAAGCCGAACGAGTTCGCGGCCCTGATCAAGGCCGAGATCGAGAAATGGACCGCGCTCGCCAAAGCCGCCAACATTCAGCCGGAGGAGTGATATGACCAAGCTCAGGCAGTACGCGACGATGACCTTGACGGCTGCGGTCACCTCGGTGACGTGCGTCACGATTGCTCATGCGCAGGAACAAATGAATCAGACCGCCTCCTTCCAGATCGTCGAGACGTCAATCGATGACATCCACGCGGCGTTCAAGTCGGGGCGCCTGACGGCACGTCAACTGGTCCAGGGCTACCTCGACCGGATCAATGCCTATGACAAACAGGGCCCCACCATCAATTCGGTCATCACGGTCAATCCGAATGCCCTGGCGGAGGCCGATAAGCTTGATGAAGCGTTCAAGCGTTCTGGGCTGGTGGGGCCGCTGCACGGCATCACGGTGCTGGTCAAGGACGAGATCGATACGGCAGGCATGCCGACTACGCTCGGCACCGTGGTGTTCAAAGACTATCGACCGCCGCGCGACGCCTTTGCCGTCGAACAACTGAGGAAGGCCGGCGCGATCATCCTCGGCAAGACCACCCTGAGCGAATTCGCCGCCGGCGACACCTACGGCTCCATGTTCGGCGTCACCCGCAACCCCTATGACCTCGAGCGCACGGTGGGCGGTTCGTCGGGTGGCTCGGGCGCCGCGCTCGCGGCGAACTTCTCGACCGTCGCTATCGGCGAGGAAACGCTCGCTTCGATCCGCCGGCCGGGCGGCTGGAACGGTGTCGCCGCCCTGCGGCCGACACCAGGCCTCGTCAGCCGCAGCGGCATGTGGGACGGTTATCCGACCGTGCACGCGCAAATGGGGCCGATGGCACGCACCGTCCGCGACCTCGCCAAGCTGCTCGACGGCATGGTTGGCTACGATCCGGAAGATCCGGTGACGGCACTCGGCGTCGGCAAGATCGAGGGAAGCTACACCAGGTTTCTGGACGCTGACGGTCTCAAGGGCGCCCGGATCGGGATCTTGCGGGAATCGATCGGGACAAATTCGGAGCCGGATTCGGAGGACTTCAAGAAGGTCGATGCCGCCTTCGCCAAGAATGTCGCGGAGCTCAGGGCCGCCGGCGCGGTCATCATCGATCCGGTCGTGATCCCGAACCTCAAGGCGCGGCTGGCGAAGCGAGTGCCGAACCCGATTGCGGCCGACGAAGCGGTCGAACTCTATCTCGCGCGCAATCCAAACTCACCCTTCAAGACCCGCGCGGACATCGTCAACTCGCCAGACATCGAGAAAAGCTATCCGCCGCCGAACGTCGACCGCTACAAGCGGCCGCCCGCGCCGTTCAACCCGGCACGTTACGTCGACTACGTACTGGAGCGCGAGCAACTGATGGTCGATATCCTGAAGGTGATGGCCGATCACAAGCTCGACGCCATCGTGCACAAGACCGTGGAACATCAGCCCGGTTTGATCAAAGACGGGATCAACCCGCCTTACACGAGCGCCAAGGGCGTGCCCACCTGGAACACGTTCCTGATCTACGCAGCCTCGATGACAGTACCGTCGGGCTTCACCACCGACAACCTCCCGGTCGGGATCACGTTCTTCGGCCGCCCCTACAGCGAGCCGATCCTGCTCAAGCTCGCCTATGGCTATGAACAGGCGACGCGTCATCGGGCGCCGCCCAAGACGACTCCCGCGCTGGCGAAATAGTCTGGCGGGCCGGTGTGTCGACAGAACATTCCACGATGCCCGAGGCCGCAGCCTCAGGGGCGAGCGGGCTCAGCCTCGACCCGGGTCGGCGAGCGTTCGTCACGTCCCGCGCGCTGATCCGCCGGGCGGCTGAACCGGCTCAGATTGCAGGCGCTGTTGACCAGCGCGAGATGAGAAAAGGCCTGCGGAAAATTGCCGACCAGCCGGCGCGACCGCGGATCGTATTGTTCGCTCAAAAGGCCCAAATCGTTGCGCAAAGCCAACAGCCGTTCGAACAACCGCTTTGCCTCGCCGTAGCGCCCGAGCATCACATAGGCGTCGACCAGCCAAAAGCTGCAGGCGAGAAAGACGCCTTCCCCGGAAGGCAATCCGTCGTCGACGCGCGCGGTGTCATAGCGCAGCACCAGACCGTCGCGCATGAGCGTCCGCTCGATCGCCTGAACGGTGCCGACAATCCGGGGATCATGCGGCGGCAGAAAGCCGACCGCGGGGAGCAGCAGCAGACTGGCGTCGACTTCCTTCGCACCATAGAACCTGACGAAGCTCCCAAGATCGGCGTCGAAACCTCGGTCGCAGACCTCGGCCTGAACCTGCTGCTGAAGCGCACGCCAGTGATCGAGCGGGCCTTCCAGTTGGAACCGCGTGGCGCTCTTGATCGCCCGGTTGAAGGCGACCCAAGCCATCACCTTTGAATGGGTGAAATGCTGCGGATCGCTGCGAACCTCCCAGATGCCATGGTCCGGCTCACGCCAACGTTGTTCCAGGTCATGCAGAATCGCCTCCTGAAGCGCCCAGCCCGATTCGGTTGGAGCCAGGGCGCCCTGCCGCGCTTGATGCAGGGCATCGAGCAATTCACCGTAGACATCGATCTGAATCTGCCGATGCGCGTCGTTGCCGATCCGCACAGGGGCCGAGTTCTCATATCCAGGCAGCCACGGAATCTCGAATTCGGTGAGACGGCGCTCTCCGGAGAGTCCATACATGATCTGCATCTGGCTGGGACTGCCGGCGACGGCGCGAAGGAGCCAGTCCCGCCAATCGCGCGCCTCGTCGAAATAGCCGGTGTTCATGAAAGCGAGCAACGTCCAGGTCGCGTCCCGCAGCCAGCAATAACGATAGTCCCAGTTGCGCTCGCCGCCCACTTTTTCGGGTAGTGATGTTGTTGCTGCGGCGACAAGACCGCCGGTCGGCGCATAGGTCAGCGCCTTGAGCACGACCAGCGAACGCTCGACGACCTCTCTCCACGGTCCGGCGACGTGGCACTTGGCCGACCATTCGCGCCAAGCTCGTTGCGTCTCGCGCAGCAGCTGCAATGGATCAATGCCGGGCGGATCAGGAAGGTGCGACGGCGCATAGGCCAGGTCGAACGAAACGGTCTCGCCGGCGCCGACCGTAAACTCGCCGACGGTCTTGAAGTTCTCTCCACGCAAAGCGACCGGCGTCCGCAGGAACAGCTTGTCAGGCCCGCCGATCGCGCGCAAACCATGCTCCGCCTTGGTGACCCAGGGCACGATCTCGCCATAACCAAGCCGGATCACCAACTCGACGTTGAACGATACGCGGCCGAGTTCACCGTTCACGATGCGGATAAGACGCGAACCGGTGGCTCGTAGCGGCATAAAATCGAGAAGCGTCGCCACGCCCGACTCAGACTCGAACCGCGTCTCCAGGACCAGGGTGCCGGCTCGATAGTGACGGCTGACGCGCGCCCTGGTGGTCGGCGCAATGAGCCAGCGTCCGTGCTCGGGGGTCCCCAACAGCGCCGCAAAACAGGCGCCGGAATCAAATCGCGGCCAACACAGCCAATCGACCGAGCCGTCACGCCCGACCAGCGCGGCCGTCTCACAATCGCCAATGATGGCGTAGTCCTCGATCGGCAACGGCATGATGGCTAATCTGAAAATTCGATGATGACTTTGATGTCGTTCGAGTCCCGAATGAGCGCTTCGTTCCAGCGATCGAGAGGAACCCGGCGGGTGATAAGGCGACCAAGCCAATCGCGATCGGCACGCACGAGCGCCGCTGCCGCCGCTTCGTAATGCTTGCGATTAGCGTTAACGCTACCAAACACGACGGAATTCTCGAGAACCATCGTCCGCGCAAGCCTTCCAACATCGAGTTGCAGCTTGTGGCCACCCGACGAAAGGCCGGCGAGACAGACGATTCCGTCTGGAGCGACTCGTTTCACCGCCTCGAGGATGACGGGGGTTGCGCCCGTGCACTCGATCACCAGATCCGCCGCGAATCCACCGAGGTCGCGGAAGTGGTACGATGCGCCGAGCGCACGAACGAGTTCCGGCTTTGCGCCGCTCTCATGCAGGTCATACACGTGAATGTCGCAGCCGCGCTGACGTCTCAGCAATGCCGCCAGCAACCCGATCGGCCCCGCGCCGGTGATCAATACCGTCCGCGGCTGCCAGGACCTGGTCCGCGAGCCGATACGCTCGATCTGATCCCATGCTTTCGCCACGATGCTTGTGGGCTCGAGCAGAACGCCGCATGTGTGCAGATCGGGGTCGAGCATGATCGCAAACTCGGATTCGACACGAAACCGTTCCGCCGCGTAACCGTTGCGCTGCTTGATGCCGCGCTCCGTGTAGAGCACGTTGCGGCACATGTCCCATTCGCCGTGCGCGCAGGCCGGACATGGCACAGGATCAGGTCTGCGCACGATACCGGCAACGAGATCGCCAGACCGCAGGTGGCTTCCTGACGGCGCGTCCAGGACGCGACCGAGAGATTCATGGCCGATCACCAGGCGATCCGCGCCATCTGGGGCAGAGCCGTACGATCCAGCAACGATCTCGCGATCTGTCCCGCAGATTCCGATCGCCATAGTCTTGACGAGGACATCGCTGTCCGAACCAGGCTCGGGAACATTGTCGAGCCGCATCGAGTTCGGCACATGTGGTGCGACGGTCAAGGCAAGCACGTGAGTTCGCTTTCTGGCAGCGCCGTGTCGCCCGGATTACGCGCGCAGCGCGATGATCTCCCGTTGATAACGGCTGACGAGCATTTCGGTTCGGCATGCGAACGTGCCGTCGTCCCGGTCAGCACAGCCCCGCGCGCCTAAAGCGCCTGTACCTCGACTACGCCCGGGATCGCCTTGATGGCACCCGCGATCTGGGGCGAAACCTTGAATCGGCCGGGCAGCTTGATTTCGACCTCGGTGCCGGCGCCGAGCATCAACACCACCGACACTTCGGCGTCGCCGTGGGCGTCGAGCCTTTTGGCCACGCTCTCGATCGGCGCCTCGTTGCGCAGGAACACGCGCAAAGCCTTCTGCAGCTTGGCGGCGGCCTGATCGAGCGGCTCGACCAGCTGGATGCGGGCGCGCACCTCATCGCCCTGGAGCTCGGCCGAAAGCGACAGCAGAACCGCGGCTCCGGGCTCGAGCAGGTCGCGGAACTGCTGCAGGCCTTCGGAGAACACCACCGCTTCGTAGTGACCCGACGGATCGGACAGGCCGATGATGCCCATTTTGCTGCCAGTGCGTGTGCGCCGTTCGACCCGCGCGACGACCGTACCGGCGACGCGCCCCGCGCTCGCGCCGGCTTTCACGGCGCGAGCGAATTCGGCCCAGCTCTGCACGCGCATGCGCTTGAGCGCCGGCATGTAGTCGTCGAGCGGATGTCCGGACAGGAAGAAGCCGATGGCCTCAAACTCCTTCTGCAGCCGCTCGGCCGGCAGCCAGGGTTCGACTTTGGGCAATCGGAGGGCGGCGCGCGCGATGTCGCCGAACGAGAATTCGAGAGCGCCGCTTTCCTTGGTGTCATGGGCGCGTTGCGCCTCAGCCAGAATAGCGTCGACTCCCGCGAAGATCCGCGCGCGGTTTTCTTCGATCGCGTCGAAGGCACCGGCGGCGGCGAGGCTCTCGAGCACGCGCTTGTTGACGGCACGCGGATTGACGCGGCCGGCGAAGTCGGCGAGATCCGTGAACGGGCGATCGCCGCGTCCCGCCACGATCGCCTCGACCGCCTGGGCGCCGACGCCTTTGAGCGCCGCGAGCGAATAGAGGATGGCGTCGCTTTCGACTTCGAACGCGACACCCGAACGATTGACCGACGGCGACACCACCTTGATGCCGAGCCGCTCGGCCTCGGCGCGGAACTCCGCGAGCTTGTCGGTATTGCCGGTATCGAGCGTCATCGACGCCGCCAGAAATTCGACGGGGTGGTTCGCCTTCATGTAGGCGGTCTGGTAGGCCACCAGGGCATAGGCCGCGGCATGGCTCTTGTTGAAGCCGTAGTCGGCGAAGCGCTCGAGCAGCTCGAAGATCATTTCCGCCTGGGCGCGGTTCACGCCGCGTTGGACACCGCCAGACACGAAGCGGTCCCGCTGCGCCTTCATCTCGCTGCGGATCTTCTTGCCCATGGCGCGGCGCAGCAGATCGGCTTCCCCGAGCGAGTAGCCGGCAAGCAGCTGCGCGGCCTGCATCACCTGTTCCTGGTAGACGATGACGCCGTAGGTTTCGCGCAGGATCGGCTCGAGCTTCGGGTGAATGTAGTCCGGGTCCTCCATGCCGTGCTTGCGCGCACAGTAGGTCGGGATGTTCGCCATCGGCCCCGGCCGGTAGAGGGCGACCAGCGCAATCAGGTCCTCGAAGCGGTCCGGGCGAATCTCGACCAGCGCTCGCCGCATGCCCTGACTTTCTACCTGGAACACGCCGACCGTCTCGCCGCGCGCCAGCATCGCGTAGGTCTTGGCGTCGTCGAGCGGGATGCGCAGCAGATCGATGTCGATGCCGCGCCGCCGCACGAAACGCACAGCTGTCTCGAGCACGGTCAGCGTCTTGAGGCCGAGAAAATCGAACTTCACCAGCCCGGCCGGCTCCACCCATTTCATGTTGAACTGGGTGACCGGCATGTTCGATTTTGGATCGCGATAGAGCGGCACCAGCTCGTTTAGCGGGCGTTCGCCGATCACGATGCCGGCGGCATGGGTCGAGGCGTGGCGGTGCAGACCTTCGAGCTTCTGAGCGATGTCGAAGGCGCGCCGCACGATCGGGTCGCGGTCGCGCTCGGCCTGCAGACGCGGCTCATCCTCGATCGCGCGCTTGAGCGTCACCGGATTGAGCGCGTTCTGTGGCACCAGCTTGCACAGCTTGTCGACCTGTCCATACGGCAGCTGCATCACGCGGCCGACGTCGCGCAGCACCCCACGCGCCTGCAGCGTGCCAAAGGTGATGATCTGCGCCACCCGCTCGCGGCCATAGTGCTCCTGGACGTAGCGGATGACCTCGTCGCGGCGATCCTGGCAGAAATCGATGTCGAAGTCCGGCATCGAGATACGCTCCGGATTGAGGAAGCGCTCAAACAGCAGGCCGAAGCGGATTGGATCGAGGTCGGTGATAGTCAGCGCATAGGCGACAAGCGAGCCGGCGCCGGAGCCGCGGCCGGGGCCGACCGGAATGCCTTTCGACTTCGCCCATTGGATGAAGTCGGCGACGATGAGGAAGTAGCCCGGATAATTCATCTTTTCGATGACACCGAGCTCGAAGTCGAGCCGCTCGCGATAGTCCTCTGGCGTGCGGCTGGGCGCGAGCCCGTGCGCGGCGAGGCGGCGCGCGAGCCCGGCCTCGGCCTGCCGGCACAGTTCAGCCGCCTCGTCGATCGGCGCGCCCGCCTCGCCGATCGAGAAGCGCGGCAGGATCGGCGCCTGCGTCGACGGCCGAAACGCACAGCGCCGCGCAATCTCGACCGTGGAGGCGAGCGCCTCCGGCAGATCGGAAAACAACGTTGCCATCTCGGCGCGGGACTTGAAGCGATGCTCGGTGGTGCAGCGGCGCCGGTCGCCGTCGGCAACAAGCCTGCCCTCGGCAATGCAGATCAGAGCATCGTGGGCTTCGTAGTCGTCGCGGGAAGCGAAGAACGGCTCATTGGTGGCCACGAGCGGGACGCCCCGCGCGTAGGCGAGGTCGATCAGAGCGGCTTCGGCGATCCGCTCAGCGTCGCTGCCATGCCGCTGCAGCTCGATATAGAGCCGGTCGCCGAACAGGCGTGCGAGCGTCTCGCAGCGCGCCGCCACGAGCGCGCCCTGCCCGGCAATGACGGCGGCATCGAGCGGGCCGGAAGGGCCACCAGTGAGCGCGATCAAGCCGCCAGTCTGCCCTTCGAGCCAGGCGAGCCTGGCGTGCGGCGGCTCGTTCGGCGGGCTTTCCAGGAACGCGCGGGAAATAAGCCGCATCAGGCTGCGATACCCGTCCTCACGCGCTGCCAGCAGGACAACGCGCGGACGCTCGGGCGGGGGCCCGCCCGCACGCGGGCCAGCTTCCTGATCACCGAAATCGATCGCCAAGGCGCATCCCACGATCGGCTGGATGCCGGCCCCGGCGAGCTTTTCTGAAAATTCGAGAGCACCGAACATGTTGTCGGTGTCGGTGAGCGCCAGTGCTGGCTGCCGGTCGACCTTGGCAAGCTCGGCGAGGCGCGCAATGGGCAGCGCCCCTTCCAGGAGCGAATAAGACGAATGCACGTGGAGGTGCACGAACCCCGGACCGGCCATCAAATTCCTCGCGAATCCCAGGCAGGATGGTGGTCATCGCGGCCAGCCCTGTCCACCTCGGCCGCGCCCGCGGCCGGAGTCATGCGGCTTTTCCCCAGGCCGATCGCCCCCATGCCTTCACAAGGAGGCGATGACCTGCGCCCAGATTGCGATCATGCCGACGAACAAGGCCAGTGACGCCAATGCGGCGGCTTCTTCAACAATCGAACGGAACATCTGCACCTCCCGGCGAACGACTCGTGCTTGAACGAAGGAGGAACATTGTTCATACTTTGTTCCGTCGGTCAAGCCCCAGGATGCGTGGCAAGGGGTCGGCACTATGGGCCTGTGCCATCTTCGTCGTTGGGGGATATCGGAGAGCACAGGGGCGTGGTCGACCTCAGTCCAGACCCGCGGCGTTAGCCTGACGAGGCCGGCTCGTTCTTATAATGCTCTAACGCGCGAGGTGATCTTCCATCTCGGCGACCTGGCCGGTGCGCAGCGTGACGCGCCGATCCATGCGGCCGGCAAGTTCCATGTTGTGGGTGGCCACGATCATGGCAAGGCCGGAGGCCCGCACCAGCTGCGTGAGCGCATTGAAAACATGTTCGGCGGTGTGGGGATCGAGGTTACCGGTCGGCTCATCGGCGAGCAGGATGCGCGGCGCGTTGGCGACTGCGCGGGCAATCGCAACCCGCTGCTGCTCCCCGCCGGAGAGTTCTGCTGGCCGGTGGGTGAATCGGTTACGCAAGCCCAGATAGGACAACAGCTCCTCGGCGCGCCGCGTCGCTTCCTGGCGCGGCAACCCGCGGATCATCTGCGGCAGCATCACATTCTCGAGCGCCGAGAACTCGGGCAGCAGGTGATGGAACTGATAGACGAAGCCGAGTTCGGTGCGCCTGATCCGCGTGCGCTCGGAATCGGACAGGCGCGAGGTCGCGATCTTGTCGATGTAGACCTCGCCGGTGTCGGGATGCTCAAGCAGCCCCGCCACATGCAGCAGGGTCGACTTCCCGGCGCCCGATGGCGCCACCAGCGCGATCGACTGACCGGCCCAGACCGCCAGTTCGGCGCCCTTGAGGATTTCCAACCTCGCCGCACCCTGGCGGTATGCACGGTCGATGCCATGCAAAAAAAGGACCGGAGCGTCGTCCTCACTCGCCGGTCCGGTCGTCGTCGTCCCGGGCGCAGCTTCGGTGGTGGTGGTGGCAACGTCATTCATAACGCAGCGCCTCGACCGGATCGAGCCGGGCAGCGCGCCATGACGGGTACAGTGTCGCCAACAGCGACAGCGTGAGTGCCATCACAACGACCGCGGTCGTCTCCTTCATATCCATATCGGCCGGCAGCCGCGACAGGAAATAGAGCTCGGGCGAGAAGAGCTCGGTGCTGGTGAGCCAGGACAGGAATTGCCGGATCGATTCGACGTTCAGGCACACCAACGTGCCGAGCACGAATCCGACCAGCGTCCCAACCACGCCGATGGAGGCGCCGGTAATCAGGAAGACGCGCAGAATGGACCCTTGCGAGGCCCCCATGGTGCGCAGGATCGCGATCGCGGAGCCCTTATCCTTCACCAGCATGATCAGGCCGGAGATGATGTTGAGCGCCGCCACCAAGACGATCAGCGTGAGAATGAGGAACATGACATTGCGCTCGACCTGCAGCGCATTGAAGAAAGTGGCATTGCGTTGGCGCCAGTCGACCATGAAGATCGGACGACCGGCGGCTTCCCCGATCAGCCGGCGCACCTGATCGACGTTGTCGGGATTGTCGAGATAGACCTCGATGGCGGTCACGTCGTCAGCGCGGTTGAAATAGGCCTGCGCCTCGACGATCGGCATGAAGACAAAGGAGGAGTCATATTCCGACATTCCGATCTCGAAGACCGCCGCAATCCGGTAGCCCTTGGTACGCGGCGTCACGCCAAGGGGCGTGACCGCCCCTTTCGGCGCAACCAGCGTGACGCTTTCGCCAGTACGCAGAGCAAGCTGGTCGGCAAGCCGCCGCCCAATCATGAGCCCCTGCCCCTCATCAAAGCCTTCGAGCGTGCCCTGCTTGATCCGATTGGCGAGCGACGGCAAGACCGCCAGATCGGCAGCCCGCATGCCTCGCACCAGAACGCCGGTTCCGTTGAACGGCGAGGCGGCCAGCGCCGGCCCCTCGACAATCGGCGCCACAAGTTTCACTCCCTCGACCTTGGCGACGCGCTCGCTCACCTGCTCCCAGTCGGTCAGCGGCCGTTCGAGCGGCTGGATGAGGATGTGGCCGTTGAGGCCGAGGATCTTGTCGAGCAGTTCCTTGCGGAACCCATTCATGACCGCCATCACGATGATGAGGGTCGCGACGCCGAGCATGATGCCAAGGAACGAAAACCCGGCGATCACGGAGATGAACCCTTCGCGCCGTCGCGCGCGCAAATACCGCAGCGACAACATCCACTCGAAGGGCGCGAAGGGGTAGGTCCCGGTCGGATCGGCCATGAATAATCTTCCCGCCCTCGATTTTCACATGATTCTGGCCGTTTCACGCCCGGGGCCCGCGGCCTCAAAGCGCATAGGATTCATGAGCTTAAGCGCGCCAGCGCGTCAGCCGGACTCATGAGCTCTCGGTTGCCGTCGGAGCGACGCTTGACCTCGACCTTTCCCTCGGCAAGCCCGCGCGGTCCGATCTGCACCTGCCAGGGCATGCCGATCAGGTCGGCGGTGGCGAATTTGGCGCCCGGCCGCTGGTCGGTGTCGTCATAGAGCACCTCGATGCCCTTGGCGGTGAGCGCCCGATAGAGCTGCTCACACGCGGCGTCGGTTTCGCTGCTGCCCTGCTTGAGGTTGAGGATGATCACCCGGAAGGGGGCGACCGGCTCCGGCCACTTGATGCCGCCATCGTCGTGGCATGCTTCGATAATGGCCCCGACCAGCCGGGAAACCCCGACCCCATAGGAGCCGCCGTGGATCGGCCGCTCGACTCCGTCCGACCCGGTCACTGTTGCCTTCATGGGCACCGAGTACTTGGTGCCAAAATAGAATATCTGTCCTACTTCGATACCGCGAGTATGCAGCCGCTTATCCGGCGGGACCTCGCGCTCGAACCGCGCGGCGTCGTGCACGTCGGAGGTCGCCGCATAAAGGGTGATCCAAGGCCGAATGTGCGGCGCGAGATCTCCGTCATAATCGATGTCGGGCGGCGGAATCGGCAGCTCGAGAACGTCCTTATGGCAGAACACTCCGGATTCGCCGGTCTCGGCCAGAATGATGAACTCATGTGAGAGGTCTCCCCCGATCGGACCGGTCTCGGCTCGCATCGGAATCGCCTTCAGGCCCATGCGCGCAAACGTGCGGAGGTAGGCGACAAACATCTTGTTGTAGGATATGCGGGCGGCGGCCTCGTCGAGGTCGAACGAATAGGCGTCCTTCATCAGGAACTCGCGGCCGCGCATCACGCCAAACCGGGGACGCTGCTCGTCTCGAAACTTCCATTGGATGTGATAGAGGATTTTCGGGAGTTCCCGGTACGAGCGGACGTAGGCACGGAAGATTTCCGTGATCATGTCCTCGTTGGTGGGCCCGTACAGCAGCTCGCGTTCGTGGCGGTCCTTGATGCGCAGCATCTCGGGTCCATACGCATCATAGCGCTCGCTCTCGCGCCACAAGTCGGCGAGTTGCAGGGTCGGCATCAGGAGCTCGATGGCGCCGGCGCGGTCCTGCTCTTCACGCACGATCTGTTCGATTTTCTTCAGTACGCGGAACCCAAGCGGGAGCCAGGCATAAATGCCCGCCGCCTCCTGCCGCAGCATGCCGGCACGCAGCATCAGCCGGTGGGAGACGATTTCGGCCTCCTTTGGAACCTCGCGCAAAATCGGCAGGAAATAGCGGGACAGGCGCATAAGGATATTGCCGGGGATCGGAGGGGATCGGAGGGTCAGGTCGCCGCGAGTGAAACCGGATCGGCCGACGAAAAACAAGGCCCGTCGGTGATTTCAGCTCCCGGCGTCGGCTGCAAGGGCAAACGGCCCTTGCAGCGGGCCTCACGCAACTGTGTATGCTCCTGGCGAGTGTCCTGTTCAACGTGGGTGGTGACAACTTGCCCGCGGGAGGATAGCCTGATTGGGCATGGTGGCGAAGCCATTCGGCTCTGCCCCGTGCGGTCCAAGTCTCGGGAGGACAAGCCCCCAGGCGAGTTACAGCCACAGCCGCCGGTTCAGTCCGGCGGGGATGATGTTGGGCGACAATCATCAATGGGAGCAGGGTCCTAAGCCCTGCTCAATTTTTTGTGCAGCCGGGCGAATGCCGATCACCAGGGCACGCCGAGGAGCGCGGCAAGGCCGTCGAGGGTGACGATCCGGTAGTGGTAGAGCGCCGCGCACACCGCGAAGATCACGCTCGACACCATCGTGGTCCAAGCGAGCGCCTGCCAGAGCCTTGGCAAAGCCGGAGCTCCCGGATCGGTCCCAGGCGCCACCGCGCCGCTTTCCTCCTGGCTACGGACTCCCCACGGCAGCACCGCGAACAGAACGACCCACCAGATCAGGAAATAGATGGCGATGGCGGTGGTTATGGTCACGGCGGGCCGCCCGACTGAGAGTTTACGATTAAGGTAAAGGACAGATCGAACGTCTGCGCGCGTATCGCGTAGCCAGACGGCCGTGCCGTGCGGCTCCTGTCAGACCTACGTCGCCCCAGCGCCGACCTGCGGCTACGTATGGGGATGCGCGCGGCCAACGGTCCATCGCCATCATCCGCATCATATCCGACGCTCCTACTGATCATTTTGCCGACAGTCGGTGGCCGTGCCGGAGGATTGAAAGTCCCCTGACCCCCCGTCCCCCAATCCTCGCATGCCATCGGCAGTTGATTGCGGCTCGCGGTGCCCCCGACGAGCCGCAATTCATTTGTGAAGTTCAGCCTGCTCAATCTCGATCAAGGTGCCGCAGAAGTCCTTCGGATGAAGGAATAGGACCGGATTGCCATGCGCTCCGATCCTTGGGTCGCCGTCTCCGAGCACGCGCGCCCCCTGCCGCAGCAATTGATCGCGCGCTGTCCTGATGTCAGTCACCTCGTAGCAGACGTGATGAATGCCGCCATCGGGATTGCGCGCCAGGAAATTGGCGATCGGCGATCCATCGCCAAGCGGGGCAATGAGCTCGATCTTGGTGTTGGGCAGAGTAACGAAGACCGTGGTCACGCCGTGCTCGGGTTGCGGCACCGGCTCTGAAACTTCGGCACCCAGGGTCTCGCGGTAAAGCCGCGAGGCCCTTGCCAGATCGCGCACCGCGATCGCCACATGATTGAGACGGCCGATCATGATCTCCTTTCGCCGATGCTCACGCCCTCATGCGGTCAGCACCTGGATGTGGCACAGGGGCTTCTTTCCCCATGCCGCGCCGATGGCGGCGCGCACGGCGCGTCGAGCCGCTTCGGCGACCGCATCCGGATCGCGTCGACGCGGCCGCGGCATCGATCCGATTGCTTCCTGAATGGCGTCATAGGCGATCCGCGCGATGAGATTGCCGTCAGCATCAGTCTCGGGAATGCCAGTCAATTCGAGCGCCGGCTCGCCGATGATCTCGCCGCGATCGGAGATGACAAGCGCGACCGAGACGATCCCGACGAATCCGAGGCGACGCCGGTCGGCCACGGTACGCGCCTCCGCCTCGACCAGGAGCGAGCCGTCTTTGTAGAGGCGACCGGCCGGCACTTCATCGATGATGGCGGGCTCCCCGGGGGCAAGCCGCAGGAGATCGCCGTTGCGGCACTGCATCGGCTTGGCTACGCCGGCGCGACGCGCAAGCGCCGCGTGCTCGGCCATATGCAGCGCCTCGCCATGAACAGGGATCAGGATTTGCGGACGCACCCACTTGATCATGTCCGCGAGTTCGGCGCGGCGCGGGTGGCCGGAAACATGCACCAGATGGGTGCGGTCCGTGATCACCTCGATGCCTTGGGCGACGAGGCCGTTGATCACCCGCATGACCGCCTTCTCGTTTCCGGGTATGGCGCGTGACGAAAAGATCACCCGGTCGCCGGGCGAAAACGTGACCTCCGGATGATCATCCTCGGCGATGCGCGACAACGCCGCCCGGGGCTCGCCCTGGCTGCCGGTGCAAAGCGCCACCACCCGGTCCGGCGGCAGATAGCCATAGGCCTCAAGCGGGCGAAACTCACCGATGTCCTTAAGGTAGCCGGTCTCGCGGGCGACCTGCGAAATCCGCTCCATGGCGCGGCCGACGATGACCACCTCTCGCTCGCAGGCCGCCGCCGCCTCGGCGACAGCGCGGATGCGGGCGACGTTGGACGCGAATGTCGTGACCCCAACCCGCGCGGGGGCGGTTTTGATCAAGTCCATGAGCGATTTTGAGACATCGGCCTCCGAGGGCGAGCGCCCCTCACGAATCGCGTTGGTTGAATCGCCGATGAGTGCGAGGCAGCCGCTCTGGCCCAACGCCCGCAGCTTGGCCTCGTCGGTCGGCGCGCCAGTGACCGGCGTCGGATCAATCTTCCAATCCCCGGTATGGAGCACGGCGCCGAGCGGAGTGCGGATGATGAGGCCGTTCGATTCCGGGATCGAGTGGGCCATTGACACATATTCGATGTCGAAGGGGCCGAGCTTGAATCGACCGTCGAGCGGGATGACGTTCACTGGAATATCGGTCGCGCCCGGCTCGCCAAGGCGCTTGGCTTCGAGCAGGGCCGCGGTGAACGGCGTCGCATAGATCGGAAGCCGCAGGCGCGGCCAGAGATCGAGCAACGCGCCGAAGTGGTCCTCGTGCGCGTGCGTGAGCACGATGCCAAGCACGTTGCGACGCTGCTCGGCGATGAACCGGACGTCCGGAAAGATGAGGTCGACGCCGGGGAGGTCGTCGCCCGCAAACGCCACGCCGAAGTCGACCGCAATCCATTGCCGGCGATGCTCGCCGCCAAAACCGTAAAGGGCGAGATTCATGCCGATTTCGCCGACACCTCCAAGCGGCGCGAAGAGCAGTTCCTCGCTCGGCCCCGTCATCACTGCCCCGCAGCTTCGGCCGGGCGCCGCATCGGGCCAATAATCTGGAGGACATCGCCGGCCGTGATCGTATGGCGGCTTTCGTCCGCCTCCACCAGCACCAACCGGCCGGCACCATCGATCGTCTCGAAGCGCCCGGCGAGCTCCCGATCAGCAAGCTGCACACGGATCATCTCGCCGAGGCCCGCCACGCGCGCGAGCCAGTCGGTCCGAATGGTGGCAAAATGCTCTCCGCGGTTCCACTGGGCGAGGCGCCCCAACATCTTGACCGACAGCGCCGTAAACAGCGTCGCTGCCGAGACGTTGGCGCCAGCAGCGGCGAGATCGGTCGCCGGATAGTCCGTATCGACAGGGTGACTGTTGCAGTTGATGCCAATGCCGACCGCGACCGCCTCGGTCCCTTCATTTTCGGTCAGAATGCCAGCAAATTTTGCGTCTTCGATGAGAAGGTCGTTGGGCCATTTGATCGCAAGTTTGGGCCGGACCGCGGGGGCAACCTCGGCAACCGCGTCGTGGATGGAGAGTGCGGCGACCAGGGAAAGCTCGGGCCAATGCTCGGCCGGCGCCGGGTCGGTGAGCAGCAGGGTCGCGAACAGGTTGCCGATTTCGGAAATCCACGTTCGACCCCGCCGGCCGCGGCCCGCGCTCTGGCGCCCGGCGGTGATCCACAGCGGTCCACGCTCGCCGCCGCGCGCCAAGGCGAGCGCTTCGGTATTGGTGGACGCCAGCAGCTCGTGCGAGACGAGCCGTACGCCGGCCGCGGACGCCCTGGGGTCAAGCTGCATCATTCACGATCAATAGAGCGACTTGGCGGCGGCGGTCGCCGCTTCAACCAATGGCCCGGGATAAAGCGCGAACAGAAGATTGAACAGGCCGCTGACACCGAGCACCGCCTTGAGTTCGAACGGCATTGGGGCGAAGGGCCTGGCCGCATCATCGAAATACATGACCTTGATGATGGCCAGGTAGTAATAGGCTCCGACGACACTGGCGAGCACGCCGAGCACCGCAAGCGTGAACAGCCCGGCATGGATGGCCGCGAGAAACACATACAACTTGGCGAAGAAGCCGGCGAGCGGCGGAATACCCGCGAGCGAGAACAGCAGAATGACGAGGAAGAGCGCCATCGTCGGGTTGGTTCGAGACAACCCTGCAAGATCGCTGATCTGCTCGGCCATGACGCCATCCCGCCGCATCGAAAGGATACATGCGAACGTGCCGAGCGTCATCGCGACATAGATCGCCATGTACACGAGCACGCCCTGAACACCCTCCGCGGTCCCGGCGGCGAGCCCAATGAGCGCGAATCCCATGTGGCCAATCGAGGAATAGGCCATCAGGCGCTTGATGTTGGTCTGACCGATGGCGGCGAAGGCGCCAAGCGCCATCGATGCAATGGCGACGAACGCCACGATCTGCTGCCACTGCGACGTGATCTCCGGAAACGCCACCATGGTGGTCCGCACGAACATGGCGATGCCGGCGACTTTCGGCGCGGCGGCGAAAAATGCCGTGATCGGCGTGGGCGCGCCCTCATAGACGTCGGGCGTCCACATGTGGAAGGGAACCGCCGAGACCTTGAAGCAAAACCCTGCCGAGAGAAAGACGAGCCCAAACACAAGCCCGACGCCGCCCTGCCCGGCCGCCTTGGCGATGCCGGCGAAATTCACCGTGCCGGTAAAACCGTAGACCAGCGAGGCGCCGTACAGCAACATGCCCGATGACAGCGCTCCAAGAACGAAATACTTGAGTCCCGCCTCGGTCGAACGCACCGAGTCACGATTGATCGCCGCAACGACGTACAGCGACAGGCTCATCAACTCGAGGCCCAGATAGAGTGCGATCAGATCGGCCGCCGAGATCAGCATCAGCATGCCTGTCGTCGACAGCACGATCAGGATCGAATATTCAAACCGCTCCTGTCGCTCGAGCTTGAGATAGGTGAGCGACATCAGGATGGCGGTCGCCGAGCCCGCGAGCGCCAGCAGCTTCAAGAAGCGTGCGAACGTATCGACCACGAAGCTGCCTCCGAAGGCGATGAGCTTGTCCCCAGGCAGCCAGACGACGATGGCACCGGCGGCGACCAGCAGCACGATGGCCAGCCAGTTGACGGCCGTCGTACTGCGCTCGCCGCGGAATGCGCCAAGCATAAGCAGCACCATGGCGCCCACGGCCAGGACGATCTCCGGCAGGGCCGGCAAGAGATCGTGGAACTCGAAAGCTTCGTTCATCGGCGGTCCTGTCGAGCGATCACGGCACCAGCACGGCCGCAGTCTTGGCGGCGCTGAGCGCCTGATTGTAGTTGTCGAGCAGCTGAGTCACCGCAGCCGACGACATATCGAGTATCGGCTTGGGGAAGAAGCCGAACGCGATGGTCAGCAGAGCCAGCGGCCCGAGCGTGATGATCTCGCGATAGTCAAGGTCCTTGATGGCGGCGAGCTTGGGCTTGTCGAGGACCCCGAAGATCACCTTGCGATAGAGCCACAGCGCATAGGCCGCCGACAAGATGATGCCGCTCGTGGCGAGTGTCGCGACCCAGGTGTTCACCTTGAAGGTGCCGATGAGCGAGAGGAACTCGCCGATAAAGCCCGACGTTCCTGGCAATCCCACATTGGCGAGGGTGAACACCATGAAGGCGACGGCGTAGAGCGGCATGCGGTTGACAAGACCGCCGTAGGCGGCGATCTCGCGTGTGTGCATGCGGTCGTAGACGACGCCGACCGACAGGAACAAGGCGCCCGACACGATGCCATGCGACACCATCTGGAAGATGCCGCCGGCGATTCCCTGCACGGTCGCCGCGAAGATGCCCATGGTCACGAAACCCATGTGGGCGACCGAGGAATAGGCGATGAGCTTCTTCATGTCCTCCTGCACCAGCGCCACCAGCGACGTGTAGACGATGGCGACGACCGAGAGTGCGAAGATGAGCGGGGCAAACTCCTGCGAGGCGAGCGGGAACATCGGCAGCGAGAAACGCAGAAAGCCGTAGCCGCCCATCTTCAGCAGAATGGCGGCGAGGATGACGGAACCCGCGGTCGGGGCCTCGACGTGCGCATCTGGCAGCCAGGTGTGAACCGGCCACATTGGCAGCTTCACCGCAAAGGAGGCGAAGAAGGCGAACCAGGCCCACTTCTGGAGGCCTACCGGGAAGCCGTGCTTGAGCAGAGTCGGAATGTCGGTGGTGCCGGCGTCCCAGTACATCGCCAGGATGGCGAGCAGCATCAGCACCGAACCGAGCAGCGTATAGAGGAAGAACTTGAAGCTCGCGTAGACCCGGCGCGGCCCACCCCAGATCCCGATGATCAGGAACATCGGGATCAACCCGCCTTCGAAGAAGAGGTAGAACAGCATTAGGTCGAGCGCACAGAAGGTGCCGACCATCAATGTCTCGAGCACCAGGAACGCGATCATGTACTCCTTCACGCGCCGCTGGATGGCGCCCCAGCTCGCGATAATGCAGAGCGGCATCAGCGCGGTGGTGAGGATCACGAACGGCAGCGAGATGCCGTCGACGCCCATGTGGTAGCTGATCGTGCCTGCAAGCCAGGGGCGCTTCTCGATGAACTGAAAATCGGGCGAGCCGGTATCAAACCGCCACACCAGAACGAGCGAAATCGCGAAGGTGATGACGGTCGTGTATAGCGCCACCCAGCGCGCGTTGCGGCTTGCCGCCTCCGCTTCATCGCGCATCAGCACGATGAACAGCGCGCCAGCGAGCGGAAGGAACGTCGTGACAGAGAGGATCGGCCAGCTCACCATCAGCCTGCCCCTCCCGAGCGGAAGATAAACCAGGTGATCAGCGCGGCGACACCGATCAGCATGGCGAAGGCATAGTGATAGAGGTATCCACTCTGCAGTCGCACCACGCTGCGGGTGACGTCGATGACGCGCGCGGATATGCCGTCGGGTCCGAACCCGTCGATCAGCCAGCCGTCGCCGCCCTTCCAGAGCAGGCGTCCGAGCCACAGCGTCGGCCGCACGAACACAAGGTCATAGAGCTCGTCGAAGTACCACTTGTTGAGCAGGAACTGATAGAGCGGCTCGTGCTGGCGGGCGAGCTCGCCCGGCAGCTCGGGCTTGCGGATGTAGAAGTGCCACGCAATCACGAAACCGATCGCCATCATTACGCTCGGCAGGATGGCCACCCAGTACGGGACCTCATGCATGTCGTGCAGGATGTGGTTCGTTTCGGCAAAGCGCAAGGAATCACGAAAGAACGCCGCAACGTCCTCGCCGGCGAACAATTCCCTGAACGGATAGCCGGACAGGATCGATCCGGCCGCGAGAAAACCAAGCGGGACGAGCATCACCATGGGGCTTTCGCGGGCGTGTTCGTAGTGGCTGCGGTCATGCGGATGGCCGTGGAAGGTCACGAAGATGAGCCGCCAGGAATAGAACGCCGTGAACGCAGCGGCGACCGTGGTGGCGATGAACGCATAGAGCATCATCGGACTCCTGCTCGCGAACGCCGCCTCGATGATGGCATCCTTGGAGAAGTAGCCGGCGGTCAGCGGGAACCCGGTGAGCGCGAGCGTCCCGATCACCATGGTCGCATAGGTGAATGGAATCCGGTCCTTGAGGCCACCCATTTTCCAGATGTCTTGCTCGTGATGCATCGCCAGGATCACCGAGCCCGAACCCAGAAAGAGCAGCGCCTTGAAGAACGCGTGGGTGAACAGATGGAACATGCCGACGGAGTATGCGCCGACGCCCATGGCGACGAACATGTAGCCAAGCTGCGAACAGGTCGAATAAGCGACGATACGCTTGATGTCGTTCTGCACGAGGCCGACGGTGGCGGCGAAAAAAGCCGTGGTGGCGCCGATGAAAACGACGAATGTTTGCGCGGCCGGCGCAAGCTCGAACACCGGCGAGAGCCGCGCCACCATGAACACGCCCGCCGTAACCATGGTAGCGGCGTGGATCAGCGCGGAGACCGGCGTCGGCCCTTCCATGGCGTCCGGCAGCCAGGTGTGCAGAAAGAACTGGGCCGACTTGCCCATCGCGCCCATAAACAGCAGTAACGCGATCAGGGTCAACGCGTCGACGTCCCAAGAGAGGAAGTGGATGGTCTTGCCGGTGAGCGACGGCGCCTGTGCGAACAGCGTCCCAAAGTCGACCGCGCCGGTCAGCATGAATGCTGCGAAAACCCCGAGCGCGAAACCGAAGTCGCCGATGCGATTGACGATGAACGCTTTGATCGCAGCCGCATTAGCTTCCGGCTTGTGGTACCAGAACCCGATCAGCAGGTAGCTCATCAGCCCGACACCTTCCCAGCCAAAGAACAACTGCACCAGGTTGTCCGACGTGACCAGTGCGAGCATGGCGAAGGTGAACAGCGAAAGATACGAGAAGAACCGTGGCCGGTGCGGATCGTCCGCCATGTAGCCGATCGAATAAAGATGGACGAAGGCCGAGATCGTGGTCACGACGACCAGCATCACGGCGGTCAAGGTATCCACACGCAGCGCCCAGTCGACCTTGAGGTCGCCGGCAGCGAACCAGCCAAGGATCTGCACGCGGGTGTCCTGGCCAAAGCCGATGGCCACGAACGCGATCCACGACAATATCATCGAGATGAGCAGCAACGCCGTCGTGATCAGCTCAGCAGAACGAGAGCCGGCGGCGGGCGGCTCGCTCGGATGCTCTTCGACATGCGCATGCGCAATGACCGAAACGTCACCATGCGGCGAGGGCGCGCCGCGAATGGCGTCCTCCCGAACCGGCGGCGCCGCATGATCCTCGCCGCCCGGCTCCGGCGACCCGCCCGGATGACGCGCCCGCGCACCGGCGAGCGCGATCAGCCCGGCCAGGATCGCGCCGATCAGCGGCAGGAAGACGATCGCTTGGTACATGCTCAGCCCTTCATGAGGTTGATGTCCTCAACCGCGATGGAGCCGCGATTACGGTAATAAACGACGAGAATGGCGAGCCCGATCGCGGCCTCGGCCGCTGCTACCGTCAGCACCATGAGTGCGAATACCTGGCCAACCAGGTCGCCAAGGAAAGCCGAGAAGGCGACGAGATTGATATTGACGGCAAGCAGGATCAGTTCGATCGACATCAGAATGACGATCACGTTCTTGCGGTTGAGAAAGATACCGAATATGCCGAGCGTAAAGAGGATCGCCGCAACGGTGAGGTAGTGTCCGAGTCCGATGGTCATGACACGCCCTGTCCGGGCCGCACTTTGACGATGTCGATCGCCGTCGCCTTGGTCCGCGCAATCTGTTCGGTAATGTTTTGACGTTTGACCTTCTGGCGGTGGCGCAGCGTCAGCACGATCGCCCCGATCATGGCGACGAGCAGCACCAGACCGGCGGCCTGGAAGTAATAGACATAGCGCGTGTAGAGCACGTGGCCGAGCGCCTCGGTATTGAAGACCCCGCTGCTGCCGACGGGCGGAATCGGCGCCGTGATCGCCTGCGATATTGCTGGGGCAATGGTCCAGCCACCGACCACCAGGAACAACTCGGCGAAGAAGATCGCGCCGACCAGCGTCCCGATCGGAAGATATTGCAGGAACCCCTGCCGCAATTCGACGAAGTCGACATCAAGCATCATCACCACGAACAGGAACAGCACCGCGACCGCGCCGACATAGACCACCACCAGAATCATGGCGAGGAATTCGGCGCCGAGCAGAACGAACAGTCCAGCCGCGTTGACGAAGGCAAGAATCAGGAACAGCACCGAGTGCACCGGGTTGCGCGAGGCAATGACCATCACGGCCGAGGCAATGCACACGCCCGCGAACAGATAGAAAAAAAGCGCGGCGGCAATCATCGCGCACTGCCCTCTTTTGGTCCGTCAGCCCGGTGCTTGTCGCGGGCATTCGCGCCTTTCATGCCACAAAACAAGACGTGGGTGGCCGGAATAAGCCCGGCCATGACGCTGGTGGGTCGGCGTATAGCTTGCAATATCATCACTCACCGATACGGTGCATCGAGCGTGATGTTTTTGGCGATCTCGCGTTCCCAGCGGTCGCCGTTCGCCAGCAGACGCTCCTTGTCGTAGTAAAGCTCCTCTCGGGTTTCGGTCGCGAATTCGAAGTTCGGACCTTCCACGATGGCGTCGACCGGACAGGCCTCCTGGCACAGACCGCAATAGATGCACTTCACCATGTCGATGTCGTAGCGGGTGGTGCGGCGGGTGCCGTCGTTCCGCCGTGGACCGGCCTCGATGGTGATCGCCTGCGCCGGACAGATCGCCTCGCACAGTTTGCACGCGATACAGCGCTCTTCGCCGTTGGGATATCGGCGCAGCGCGTGCTCGCCGCGGAAGCGCGGTGAGATCGGTCCTTTCTCGAACGGATAGTTCAAGGTCGGCTTGGATTTGAAGAAGTAGCGCATGGCGAGGAAGAATGCCGAGACGAACTCCGTGAGGAAGACCGTGCGGGCGGCCAGATCGAGCCTCATCGTTCCAATCCTTTTGCTAGCCGTCGAACATGCGCCCGATCCAATAGCCGAGCGCCGCAAAAGCCAGCACGTCGATCGCGAGCACGGTGCGCCGCACTACGGACAGGCTGACGTCGTCGCTCTCCGGTTGGTCGTGGGTTCGTATAGCCCGTTCCAGCACGCCGACGAACAGATGATAGATGACAGCCGCTACCACGGCGCCGGCAATTGCGCCGATCAACCCCGCGAACGAGAGATCGATCATGGTGCTGCCCCACCATCATGGTGCCAGCCCGGTGTATTGGAGCACGCCGGCGACGATCACGACCATGGCGAGTGAAGCCGGCAGGAATACCTTCCAGCCGAGTCGCATGAGCTGGTCATAGCGATAGCGCGGCACGATCGCCTTCACCATGGCGAACAGGAAGAACATGAAGAAGGCCTTGAGCGTGAACCAGATCAGACCCGGGATCCAGGTGAACGGCGCGACCGGGAACGGGGGCAGCCAGCCGCCGAGGAAGAGGATCGTCGCCATCGCACACATCGTTGTGATCGCGATGTATTCGCCGAGGAAGAACAGCAGGAACGGGGTCGATGAATATTCGACCGCGAAGCCCGCCACAAGCTCGGACTCGGCCTCCACCAGGTCGAACGGCGGCCGGTTGGTCTCCGCCAGCGCCGACACGAAGAAGATCACGAACATCGGGAACAACGGCAGCCAGTACCAGCCGAGCAGGCCGTACTTGCCGTTCTGCGCTTCGACGATCTGTGTCAGGTTGAGCGAGCCCGCCATCAGCAAAACCGTGATGAGGACGAATCCGATCGAGACCTCATAGGACACCATCTGTGCGGCCGAGCGGAGCGCCGCGAGAAATGGGTATTTCGAATTTGACGACCAGCCTGCCATGATCACGCCGTAGACCATGAGCGAGGAGATGGCGAAGATGTAGAGGATGCCGACGTTGATATCGGCGATGACCCAGGACTCCACGTCCTGATTTAACGCTTTGTGGACCGGGATCACCGCCCAGGCGGAGAGCGCGAGCACTGCTGTGACGACCGGGGCCAGAAGGTAGACGCCTTTGTTGGCGCCGGCCGGGATGATCGGCTCCTTGACCGCAAACTTGATCAGGTCGGCGAACGACTGCAGCAGCCCCCAGGGCCCGACCACGTTGGGACCGCGCCTGATCTGCACCGCCGCCCAGATCTTGCGGTCGGCGTAGAGCACATAGGCGGTCACGATCAAGAGCACGACCAGCAGCAGCAGGCTTTCCAGGACGATGACCAGGACCGGCCAAACGTATTCGTTGAAGAAATCCATCATGGCCGTCACTCCGCCGCCGTCAGCGCGGCCTGACCTTCCGCGATGACCGAGCACTCGGCCATGACGGCCGACGCGCGCGCAACCGGGTTGGTGAGATAGAAGTCGTCGACTGCCGGTGCAAAAGGCGCCTTGTTCGCCGTGCCGCCGATCGCGGCCAGCTTTTCGACATCTTTCGGATCGCCGGCCGCAATCCGGTCGACGCGCTGCAGATGCGGGTGTGCCTTGAACAGTGCCCGCCGCAACTGCGCGAGCGAGTCATAAGGCAGGGTGCGTGCCAAGATCTCCGACAGCGCGCGCAGGATCGCCCAGTCCTCACGCGCGCTGCCCGGCGGGAACGACGCCCGCGCCGCCATTTGCACCCGTCCCTCGGTGTTGACGTAGAGGCCTGACTTCTCCGGATAGGCGGCGCCCGGCAGGATCACGTCGGCGCGGTGGGCGCCGCGGTCGCCGTGCGTGCCAATATAGACGACGAAGGCGCCAGGTTCGATCTCGATCTCGTCGGCGCCCAGCAGAAACAGCACGTCGAGCGTCCCGGGCGACGCCATGCGGAGCGCGTCCTGACCGCCAGGACCGGGCAGGAAGCCCAGGTCGAGTGCGCCGGTGCGCGACGCCGCGGTATGCAATACGCCGAACCCGTTCCAGCCGTCGGCGACCGCACCTGCCGCCAGCGCCGCCTTGGCGGCGAGCGAGAGAACCGCCGCGCCGTCCTTGCGCGCCAAAGCGCCTTGGCCGACCAGCCAGATCGGCCGTTTGAGGTCGCTGGCAGCGGTGACCGTCGCCAACGTCTCAGGCCCGGCGCCCAGATACTCATAGTCGTAGGTGAGATCGGCCCGCTCGCCTATCAGGGCGACCCTGAGATTGCCGGTTCGCCAGCGCTTGCGGATGCGCGCGTTGATAATCGGCGCTTCCCTACGCGGGTTGGAGCCGATGATCATCAGCCCGTCGGCCTGGTCGATGCCGGCAATGGTCGGATTGAAGATATAGCTCGCCCTGCCCCACTTCGGATCGAGCGCGGAGCCGTCTTCGCGGCAATCCATGTTCGCGACCTCGAGCCGCGTCATCAGATCCTTGAGAGCAAAGATCTCCTCGACCGCGGCCAATTCGCCGACGATCGCGCCGACCCGGTTGGCCGCTGCCGCCTTCACTTTCGTGGCAATGGCCGCGAAGGCCGCCGACCAAGACGCCGGCCGCAACATGCCGTCGACGCGGATGTAGGGCTGATCAAGGCGTTGCGTGCGCAACCCATCGACAACGTGGCGGGTTTTGTCGGAGATCCACTCCTCGTTCACGTCGTCGTTGACGCGCGGCAGGATGCGCATCACCTCGCGCCCGCGTGTGTCGATGCGGATCGCGGAGCCGACCGCATCCATCACGTCGATCGACTCGGTCTTGGAGAGTTCCCAGGGCCGCGCCGCGAACGCGTAGGGCTTCGACGTCAACGCACCGACCGGGCACAGATCGACGACATTGCCCTGCAGTTCCGAGGTCATGGCGTGTTCGAGATAGGTCGTGATCTCCATGTCCTCGCCACGGCCGATGGCGCCGAGCTCGGGGACGCCCGCCACCTCGGTCGCGAAGCGGATGCAGCGCGTGCAGTGGATGCAGCGCGTCATCACGGTCTTGACCAGCGCGCCGATGTACTTGTCCTCGACCGCGCGCTTGTTCTCCTGGTAACGACTGCTGTCGACCCCGTAGGCCATCGCCTGGTCCTGCAGGTCGCACTCGCCGCCCTGGTCGCAGATCGGGCAGTCGAGCGGATGATTGATCAGCAGGAACTCCATCACGCCTTCGCGCGCCTTGCGCACCATCGGCGAGCGGGTCTTGACCTCCGGCGGCTGCCCTTGCGGCCCGGGACGGCAGTCGCGCACGGCCCAGGCGCACGAGGCAATCGGCTTGGGCGAGCCGGACAGCTCCACCAGGCACATGCGGCAATTGCCCGCGATCGAGAGCCGCTCGTGGAAGCAGAAGCGCGGGATCTCGGCGCCGGCGGTCTCGCACGCCTGAAGAAGCGTGTAGTCCGGCGGGACGTCGATCTCCTTTCCGTCGACGATGAGCTTGGTCATTCGGTTCTCGCTCGATCCGTCATGCGCACCGCGCCGTCTTCCAGAGTTGCGCGGCCGGCAGGCTTTCCCAGCCGAAGGCGTCGTTGCTCGGTCCGTGGCACCGCAGGTGCTCGAGCCGCTCGATCGCCTCCTGCACCGTTGGAGTGCGCCCAACCGGCACCCACCACATCACGAAATAGGGGCCATCCAGCTTCTCGAACCACTCGTGGCGACGGCCGTAGAAGCGCTTGTGCACCGTCTGCCAGACATAAGTCTCGAACGCCTCGACATTCGCCCACACCGACATGTTGATCGCCATGCGCGGATCGTCACGATAGGGCCGATAGTCGGTGGCATTGCCGCTCGCATCCTGCAGCCGCCAGACGAAGCCTTCGGTCCGGTCCGCAATCGCGTTGACTCGCGCGAGATTGTCGACGAAGTCCGCCATGCGCGGATCGCTGGCCTCGTAACGCAGGCGCCCGATGTTGAGTTGTGCGAGATGCCGTTCCGGTCGTGCCGTCATCGCCCTACTCCGCCGCCTGCGCAACCGGCTCCGGCTGGGCCTTCGCGGTGTATTCGTCGATCCGCCGCTCGATCTCGGGCCGAAAATGCCGCAACAGGCCCTGCACCGGCCAAGCGGCGCCGTCGCCGAAAGCGCAGATAGTATGACCCTCGATCTGGGTCGTGACCTCCCACAGCGAGTCGATCTCGCGTTTCTCGGCGCGTCCTTCCGCCATGCGCGTGAGCACGCGCCACATCCAGCCCATGCCTTCGCGGCAAGGCGTACACTGACCGCAGCTCTCGTGCTTGTAGAAGTAGGAAATGCGCGCCATTGCCTTCACGATGTCGGCCGACTTGTCCATGACGATCACGGCGGCGGTGCCGAGCGCCGATTTCTTCTCGCGGCAGCCGTCGAAATCCATCAGCAGCGTGTCGGCCTGATCGGGGCCCGCCGGCACCATCGGCATCGACGAGCCGCCGGGAATGACCGCGAGCAGATTGTCCCAGCCGCCGCGCACCCCGTCCGCATGCTTGTCGATCAGCTCACGCAGGGGAATGCCCATCGCTTCCTCGACGTTGCATGGCTTGTTGACGTGGCCGGAGATGCAGAAGAGCTTGGTGCCGGTGTTGTTGGGCCGGCCGATGCCCGCGAACCAGGCGGCGCCGCGGCGCAGGATGTCGGGGACCTGCGCGATCGTCTCCACGTTGTTGACCGTGGTGGGGCAGCCATAGAGGCCTACGTTGGCAGGGAACGGCGGTTTGAGCCGCGGCTGGCCCTTCTTGCCCTCGAGGCTCTCGAGAAGGGCCGTCTCCTCGCCGCAGATGTAGGCGCCGGCGCCGTGATGGAGGTAGAGGTCGAAGTCCCAGCCGTGCATGTTGCCTTTGCCGATCAGCCCCGCGTCATAGGCCTGATCGATCGCCGCGTGGAGCCGCTCGCGCTCGCGCACGAACTCGCCGCGGATGTAGATGTAGCCAGTGTGCGACGCCATGGCAGCGCCGGCATAGAGGCAGCCTTCGATGAGAAGGTGCGGGTCGTGCCGGATGATCTCGCGATCCTTGCAGGTGCCGGGCTCCGACTCGTCCGCGTTGACCACGAGATAATGCGGGCGGTCCCCGACCTGCTTGGGCATGAACGACCACTTCAATCCGGTCGCGAAGCCGGCTCCGCCTCGGCCGCGCTGGCCCGAGGCTTTGACCTCGTTGACCAGCCAATCGCGGCCCTTGTCGATCAACGCCTTGGTGCCGTCCCAGGCACCCCGCGCGCGCGCGCCACGGAGGCCCCAGTCATGGACCCCATAGAGATTCTTGAAGATGCGGTCCTTGTCTTCGAGCATCATTGCCTCGAACTGTCGCCAATCGGCGGCTTCGGCACCGCGGCCTCGCGAATATTGGCCGCCTCGCCCGGCTTCTTAGCGTCGTCCTCGGTCAGGTCGGGACCCGCACGCCATCCGTCCGTGCGAGCATAAAGGTTCGGGTCGGTGAGGGTGAGCGCACCACCGATCGGCGCCGACAATTGACGGTCGATCTGCGGGCCGGACTTGGGCGTGCGCCCGGCGGCGAGCTCGTCGAGGATCCTTTCGAAGCTCTCGGGCGTGAGATCCTCGTAATAATCGTAGTTGATCTGCGCCATCGGCGCATTCACGCAGGCGGCGAGGCATTCGACTTCGATCCAGGAGAACTTTCCGTCCGCGGTGACGTGATGCTGTTCACCGATGCGGCGTTGGCAGACCGCCTTGAGCGCATCCGAGCCGCGCAGCATGCAGGGCGTGGTGGTGCAGAGCTGGACGTGAAATTTCCCGACCGGCTCGAGATTGAACATCGTGTAGAAGGTCGCGACTTCGAGGACGCGGATCCTCGGCATGCCGAGCATCTCGGCGACGTACTCGATGGCCTTCTGCGGCAACCATCCGCCGGATTGCTCCTGCGCTCGCCACAACAGTGGGATCACCGCCGAGGCCTGCCGTCCGTCCGGATATTTTGCGAGCTGCTGCTTTGCCCAGGCGACATTCACGGCCGTGAAGGCGAATTCCTTCGGCTGCAGGTGCGGCTCGGCAAGGCGGCGGACAGCCATTAGCGATATGCCTCCGAGGCACGCGCCCAGCTGATAAATTCTGATCCGACAAGGATGCCAATACTTAGGCCGATCAAAGCACCAAGTGGCCCGAGGAAAAAAACGTTCATCCAGCCGTCATCATCGCTTCCGTAAAGCCAAATTACGACGATGGCCGTCAAAGCAAATCCTGCGAATATTCCAAACACACCCATGAGCAAGCATGCGAGTATAGCGATGACCCACCGCACCTCCTCGACAATCGATTGCATCGCCGCACTCATCGATCGACCTCCCCGAATACGATATCGAGCGAGCCCAAGACGGCCGATATGTCCGCCAGCATGTGGCCCTTACAGAGGAAGTCCATCGCCTGCAGATGCGCGAAGCCGGGCGCGCGGATCTTGCACTTGTAAGGCTTGTTGCTGCCGTCAGCGATGAGATAGACGCCGAACTCCCCTTTCGGCGCTTCGACCGCGGCATAAACTTCGCCGGCCGGCACGTGATAGCCCTCGGTGTAAAGCTTGAAGTGGTGGATGAGCGCTTCCATCGAGCGCTTCATCTCGTCACGACGCGGCGGCACGATCTTGTGGTCGTCGACCGTGACCGGCCCTTGCCCGTCCGACGCGCGCAGCTTCTCGATGCACTGCTTCATGATTCTGCTCGACTGGCGCATCTCCTCCATGCGGATACAGTAGCGGTCGTAGCAGTCGCCGTTCTTGCCGACCGGGATGTCGAAATCGAACTCGGAGTAACACTCGTACGGCTGCGCCTTACGCAGGTCCCAGGCCGCGCCGGAGCCGCGCACCATCACGCCGGAGAAGCCCCAGGCCCAGGCGTCCTTCAGACTCACCACACCGATATTGACGTTGCGCTGCTTGAAGATGCGGTTGTCGGTGAGCAGACCCTCGAGATCGTCGCAGACCTTCAGGAACGGGTCGCAGAACGCATCAATATCGTCGATCAGCTTGGGTGGCAGGTCCTGGTGCACGCCGCCAATCCGGAAGTAGGCGGCGTGCATGCGGCTGCCGGAGGCGCGCTCGTAGAACACCATCAGCTTTTCGCGCTGCTCGAAACCCCACAGGGGCGGGGTGAGCGCGCCGACGTCCAGGGCCTGGGTGGTGACGTTGAGGAGGTGCGATAAAAGCCGCCCGATCTCGCAGTACAGCACCCGGATGAGCTGGGCGCGGCGCGGGATCGTGAGTCCGAGCAGCTTCTCCGCCGCCAGGCAGAACGCATGCTCCTGGTTCATCGGCGCGACATAGTCGAGCCGGTCGAAATAGGGTATCGCCTGCAGGTAGGTCTTGTGCTCGATCAGCTTCTCGGTCCCGCGATGCAGGAGCCCGATATGCGGGTCGACCCGCTCAACCACCTCGCCATCCAGCTCGAGCACCAGCCGCAGCACACCGTGTGCCGCCGGATGCTGCGGTCCGAAGTTGATGGTGAAATTGCGCGGCGTGGCGTCGTTCATTGTTCTATGCCTTCGCCATCTGCCTGGCCTTGTCGGTCACACGCGCGTTGAACTTGTCCCACAGCACGACGAAACGCTGGTGCTGTCCCCTGCCGATCAGATCGATGCCGTCATGGGCCCTGACATCGAAGCTGACGCGATTGCCGTGCACGGCAGTGCATTCGGCATCGATCGTGATGGTGAGGCCCGGCGGCGTCGCCGCTTCATGACTGACGTCGAACTGCACGCCGAGACTGCCTTCGCCTAGATCGAGATGCGGCGCCATCAACTGCATGCATGTCCACTCGAACAGGCCCACCATGAAGCCGGTGGCAAAAACCTTCGGCATCGACTGAAAGTCGGCGACCTCCGGAAACAGGAACGGCACCGTTTTGTTCTCCGGCACTCGATAGACGAAACGGTGCGTAAGGCCGGCCTGGAGCGTCGGCTTCATGGCTTGGCCTTCTCGTCGCCCGGTAGCAGGTAGTCCGGCCCTTCCCAGGGGGAGAGGAAATCGAAGTTGCGGAATTCCTGCGACAGCCGCACCGGTTCGTAGATCACCCGCTTCTCGTTGTCGTCATAACGCACCTCGACAAAGCCGGTGAGCGGAAAATCCTTGCGTAACGGATGGCCCTCGAATCCGTAGTCGGTGAGGAGCCGCCGCATGTCGGGATGGCCGGTGAACAGGATGCCGTAGAGGTCGTAGGTCTCGCGCTCGAACCAGTTGGCGCCGGGAAAGACGTCGATGATCGAGGGCACCGGCGTCGTCTCGTCGGTTTCGAGCTTGACGCGGATGCGGCGGTTCTGCTTCGGCGAAAGCAGGTGATAGACGACATCGAAGCGTCGTTCGCGGCTCGGCCAGTCGACCGCGGTCACGTCGATGATGCTCAGGAACTGGCAGCGCTCATCATCGCGCAGGAACGTCATGACCTTCAGAAGATTGCCTGCGGTCGTGAGGATCGTCAGTTCGCCATGAGCGACCCGCTGATCGGTCACTGCTCCGCCGAGCGCGCCTGCGACCATCTCTCCCAATTTTCCAAGATCATCCATCGGTGCGACGTGGCCTCAGCGTTCAATCGTCCCGACGCGGCGGATCTTCTTCTGCAACAGCAACACGCCATAAAGCAACGCCTCGGCGGTCGGCGGACAACCGGGCACATAGATGTCGACCGGGACGATGCGATCGCAGCCGCGCACGACCGAATAGGAGTAGTGGTAATAGCCGCCGCCGTTGGCGCAGGAGCCCATGGAGATCACGTAGCGCGGCTCCGGCATCTGGTCATAGACCTTGCGCAAGGCAGGCGCCATCTTGTTGGTGAGGGTGCCGGCGACGATCAT
>Ga0066903_100000233_pt1 | contig 31593 bp, 30 predicted proteins | sample PanSoiMetaGPlot1_FD_67491 | JGI IMG/M metagenome (GOLD analysis project Ga0066903, IMG submission 67491) | Tropical forest soil microbial communities from Panama analyzed to predict greenhouse gas emissions - Panama Soil - Plot 1 (version 2) | ecosystem: Environmental > Terrestrial > Soil >... | reverse complement strand
GCGCGGCTATGGTTCACGTCATGTCCTATAACACGCGACCGGGCAGTAAAGGCGCACGATCCGTTTACCATTGCGAGCTACCAATGTCTCATTGTCGCTGCAGGATCACGAGGCTTGGCCGACGCGCGCTCAGATCGCATCCGACAATCCGGAGTCCGGCTGAGGGGCCGCTGATTCGGTCGCGACGGCCGCCGTGCGCTGATCGTGAGCTGTTGCCTTGTCGCGCTGCTCGCGCTCGGGACCCAACTGGGCGGTCGGTTCGCGCTGGTGCGCCTTGCAGATCCGGCCGAGCCTGCGCTCCAGGGCAGTGACCTCAATACCGGAACTCTGCTCATCGTTCCTCGCTTCGGCACGGAATGTCGCCTGCTCCACATCGACAATGCCACCTGGCGGATTTCGCGGCGTGGTCGATTGTGAGGCCGCGCTTGCCGAATCGAAGGAACGGACGCACAACTGGTCGGGGGCGCGCGTCGACAGCATCCGCGACGGATTCCGAAAACGATAGCTGCAGCGGACGGTCCGCTCTGGGCGTGCGACAACGTCGCCAGCTCGCTTTTCGCGGCGCTGGTTGGCCGTGCGCCCGCCGTTGGCTACACTCGGTGCGCGGGGATATTGAGAAGGGATCGGGGGAACTCTTGCACAAGACCGTCAGCCGGACGCTGGCAGCCGTAGCCGTGGTCGCCGCAGCTCTGACCCCTGCTCTGGGTGACGACGACTTTCCGATCGTCGGCGTCTACACCAAGGATGAAGTGTGCCGCGGCGACGGCTCGGATCGCTCCGATCTGGTGGTAACAATCACCCGCAACAACATCCAGTCGCACCTTGGCACCTGCGTCATCTTGAACAAACGGCGCGACGGCAAGCGGATTTCAGTCCATGTCGAGTGCAAGATGGCGGGCGACCTCATCATCCTGGGCGACGTGACTTTCACAGTGCGCGATGACCGCACCCTCGACTTCGACGACCAGGACCACACCTCGCCGGCGGTGCTCCACAAGTGCGGCGAGGGCTGATTCGAAGTTCCGCGCGGCGGCGACGCCAGGTTCCCGGGTTGAGCGCGATTGCGGCCTCCTCCTATAATTGCTGCTACGATCGTCGTTCTCACTCAGTGCAAGGAAACCGCATGACGTACGAAGCCCTCCAAGCGGAAACGGTGTCGTTTCGCGGACACGACGGCTACCAGAGCGAGGCCTACTACGCGCGGCCGGCGCGCGCCGGACGCTTCCCAGGCGTGGTGGTCATTCATCACATGCCAGGCTGGGACGAGTGGATCACCGAAGTCGTGCGCAAGTTCGCGCACCATGGCTACGCGGCGATTGCGCCCAACCTGTTCGTGCGCTTCGGTCCGGGAAGCCCCGACGACGTGACGGCGCGGGCGCGCCCGCAGGGTGGCGCCTCGGACGCCGAGGTGATGGGCGACGTCGCCGGCGCGATGGCGTTCCTGCGCGCGCAGGCCAATGCCAGCGGGAAGATCGGCGTGATCGGCTTCTGTTCCGGCGGGCGCCATACTTATCTCGCCGCCTGCACGCTCCCCAACATCGACGCCGCCGTCGACTGCTGGGGCGGCCGCGTGATCGTCAATGATCCGGCCGACATCACGCCCAAGCGTCCGGTTGCGCCGATCGAATTCACCGACAAGCTCGCCTGTCCGCTCCTTGGCATCTTTGGCAACGACGACAAGAATCCGTCGCCGAATGACGTGAACCGGACCGAAGAGGCGCTCAAGCGGCTCGGCAAGAGCTATGAATTCCATCGCTACGACGGCGCCGGACATTCCTTCTTCGACTGGAACAGGCCGGCCTACCGGCCAACGCAAGCCGTCGACGCCTGGCAGAAGGTGTTCGCATTCTTCGACAAGTATCTGGCTGCTTCGACCGCAAAGTCGCAAGCGGCCTAAGGAGAAACGACCATGTGTTCCTACATCGTCAAGAAGGCCGCGCTCATGGGCAGCGCCAAGGGCCCCAACGGCTGGATGAAGATCGACACCGCCAACATCTACTATGACCATCCCTACCACGCGCCGCTCGACCACGCGCTCGGCATCGACTTCATCAACGAGGCCGAAGGTGGCCGCGAGCGCGTAGCGGTGGAGCTGAGCGCGAGCGCCGCCCGCGAACTGGTGAAGCAGATCCTGGCGGCGCTCGAGAATGGCGAGAGGGAGCACGGGCCCGGCATGTACGAGCCGGACGACGCGCCCGCCTACCTGACCTGACCGTCGACCGCTACGCCGCGGCGGCGGCCAATTCGCAGATTTGCGTCACCGGCTCGGGAAACTCCTTGCCGGCGACCTGCTCATAGCCGACGGCACGCAGCACGCCCAGCGCCGGGCATAGCTCGACCGCGACCCTGGTTTGCGAATTGAGGATCGGCGGCTCGACCCACTCGAAACCACCGTGCGCAAAGGTGCCGGTCCAGGCAGCGAGATGCTCGCGGCGGCGCCGGCTGTTCGCTGCCGCCTCCTCGAAGCTGCGCGTGAGCAGCACTTCCGCACGAACACGCGCCTCCCAAGGGGACTGGCTGCGCAGCCAGTCATTGGCCGCGCCCGTGTCGTGATCGCGACTGGAATAGTTCTCTTCCGTCCTCTCGATCACGCAGCGCTCGCCGGGCCGGCAGCCGACCAACGTGTAGATCACGGGGCGCGCGACCGGGGTTGTTTCGAGTCGCCGCTTCGCCTCAGCGAAGGTCTTGCAGGTCTCGAACACGTAGCGGAGCAGATGATCGGGCGGAATATGATGCACGCGTCGTGCCGCCAGCGCATTGAGCGCCATGTCGTAGGGCCGCAACCAGGGGCGTCTGGTGCGTCGCCACATCGGGGCCTGATTGATGCAGGCCGCGAACCGCCCCGGTGCGGAGCCGGTGAGCGTTCCGAGATATCCCGACCAGGTGACCGCGTCGAACTCTCCGGCCATCCCCTTGAGGCGCGCCACCGTGAGATGACGCCCGAGTCCCGGAAATGGCCAGTCGAGAATGCGCGCGAGCCATGGCACGCCGGCTTGCTCGCGGGCGAGTGTCGTACACCCCCACTGGTAGCAGCCATTGAGGAACCAGATGCCGACCAAGTCGAGCTTCACGACAATTGCTTCGATCTCAGCGGTGTAGGGAGACTGTGAGCGTTTGAGCCACCGCCGGGTGGCCGAATCGATCAATGGCATCAACGCCGAGGCCGGACGCGGCAGCCAATTGATGCATTCGTCGCGCAACGCACGCGCGCGCGCCTCCCCTTCGATGGCGTGGCGGACCAGTCCGCCGTCGCGGACGTCGATGATCGGGATTCGCACAAGGCCCGGTGTCGCTGGCGCCGTCATGTCACTTCCCACGCAGGATGGCCTCGGTGCGTTCCACGATATCGCGCGGCGCATTCGCTGCCGCCGCGATCAGCTTTTGCACCGATTCGCCTGGGGCCGGCTGGAATTCCTGGCCCGACTTCTCGATCTCGGCCAGGAAGTCGGGATCTTTCAACATCGCATCGAAAGCCGCCCGCAAGGTCTCTACCCGGTCCGCCGGAATTCCGGGCGGCGCGAGCAGCGAACGGCCGACCTCGGCGCCGCTCACATAGAAGGCCAATACCTGCCGCCCTTCCGGCGTGGATGCCGCCTCGAGCACGCTCGGCACCTCGCGCAGGTCGGGGTGCCGCTCGACCGCGTATTGCACGAGCATGTTGATATCGCGGTTCCTGATCCAGTCCGGCTTGGTGCGCTTGAGCGTGTTCCAGGAGGTAAGACCGCCGTCCACTTCGCCGCGTTCTGCCGCCAGCATCCCCTGCGTCGAGCCAGGATAACCGGAGATGATCTTGAACCTGGTGCCGGCGAGCGCGTTGAGCAGCTTCGGATAGCCTTCCGACGGCGAACCCGCGCCGGTGCCGGCGACCGGAATGTCATGCACCCTTGCGTCGGCGATTGTCTTCGCCTTCGACGCCTTCCAGGTGAAATGCACCTCGAGGATCGACGTCATGCGGCCGATCCACGTGAATTCGGCTGCCCTGTAGTGCGCGCCCGGCGAGCGCAACGCCTCTTCGAGCGCAAGCGTCTGCGTAACCACGCCCCAGGCGGTGCCGTCCCTCGGCGCCTGCGCATAGAGGAAGTTCGCGGCCTGCAGGCTGCCGGCGCCCGCCATCGTCTGCACGACGACAGGGGGGTTGCCCGGGATATGCCGGCCGATGAAGCGGCCGACCATGCGTCCGAAATAATCGTAGGTGCCGCCGGGGGCGAAGCCGATATGGAGATTGATCACCTTGTTCTTGAAGAATGGCTCGGCGTTCTGCGCGAAGCCGTCCGCCGACGCGACGACGACGAACAAGATTGAGGCCAGCGCAGCGGACAATTGAATGCGACGGTGCGCGTCGAATATAAGGTGCACGTCGATCATGAAGGCCTGTCGTGTCCTGTGTTGCGGCCGCGGCGGCGCGCGATAATGGCAGCCGTCCCTCCCCTGTCAACTTGATCGCACGGCTGCTGATGCGACCGAAGGCCCTGGTTGCGAGACTGATGTCGGCTCATTAATCTTTGTGAGCAAGCAACGACATCCAGCCGTCGGGAGAAACGCCAATGAACGTCGCCACAAGGACCCGGTTCGAGGTCGTTCCGCTGAGCAAGCATATCGGCGCGGAAATCCGCGGCCTCGATCTGCGTCAGAAGCCCGACGACGACACCATCAAGGCGATCTATCAGACCTGGCTCGACCACATCGTCATCATCTTCCCCGAGCAGAAGATGTCCCAGGAAGACCTGATCCGCGTCACCGGTTATTTCGGGGAGCAGGGCATGCCGCGCCGCCCGGCCAAGTTCTTCCCCAAGGGCTACTCGAAGATCCTGCCCGGCATCATGCTGATCTCGAACATCCGGGAGAACGGCGAGCCGATCGGGGCGCTGCCGGACGGCGAGATGATGTTCCACCACGACATGATCCACTCGGAGATGCCGGACAAAGGCACGCTCCTCTACTCCGTCGAGATTCCGTCGACCGGCGGCAACACGTTGTTTGCCAGCGGCTACGCGGCCTACGAGACCCTTGATCCGCAAATCCGCAGCAAGCTCGAAGGCCGCAAGGCGCTGCATCATTACAACTACGGCTCGACCCAGAGGGGCGACGGCAAGGGCACCGAGGCGTTCGGCCAGTGCATCCATCCGGTCTTCCGCACCCACGAAGACACCGGACGCAAGGCCGTCTACGTCAACCGGCTGATGACCGTCGGCGTCGAAGGGATGCCGGACGAGGAGAGCGGGCCGTTGCTCAATGCCGTCTTCGATCACGCCGAGAAAAAGGAATTTGTCTACGAGCACGCGTGGCGGCTCGGCGATCTCCTCCTTTGGGACAACCGCTGCTCCTCGCACGCACGCACCGACTTCCCCTCGGCCGAACGCCGGCTGATGCTGCGCACGACCGTGAAGGGCGAGGTTCGGCCGTACTGAGCGGCGCGCGATCACACGCCGAGCTGCCGCGCCAGATCCTCGAGGCTCGTCGCCGCAAAATCGACGCTGATCTTTGGCGCCGGCTCGCCCTTCCCCGGCCCGTGCTCGTCCGGGCGCGCGACGTGCGCGGTGCGCAACCCGCACGCCGCCGCGTGCTCGAGGTCGTTGCTGTGGGCAGCCACCATCATGCATTCGCTGGGCGGCAGATCGAAGGCCTCGCAGGAGGCGAGATAGACGCGCGGCTTGGGCTTGTAGTCACCGGCGATCTCAGATCCGAGGATCGCATCCCAGGGCAAGCCATTGCGGCGCGCGATGGCGACCATCAGCGAGATGTTGCCGTTGGAGCACGGGGCGAGCAGAAACCGCCGCTTGAGCCGCATCAGGCCGGGGCTCACGTCCGGCCACGCATCGAGCCGATGCCACGCAAGATTGAGATACTGCAAGGCATTTTCCGGAACGCCTGAAATCTTGAACCGCGGCAGGATCAGATCGAGATTGCGCCGGTGCAGCACGTCGAGCTTGCAGAACGGAATACGCCCATCGCGCACTTGATCCATGGCGCCCTGATATTCGCCGCGCCAGGCATCGGCGAAGGCGAGCCAGTCGACCGACACGCCGAATGGCTTGAGGATCATTTCGCTTTCGCGCGCCACGCTGGTGCGCCAATCGACCAGCGTGCCGAAGACGTCGAAGAGCAGCGCTTTGGGCGACGCGGACACGTCACTTGCCCGCTGTCGGCCGCTTCGCGCTCTGCTTGAGCGCGGTGCGCAGGTCGGTCGGCCGCCCATGCTTGTCGAGGAGGTCGCGAAACGCCTCGTCGGCAAGCTCCTGCCAGGTCTTCATCGAATCACGCGCCAAAAGATCAATGGCGTGCCAAGTCTCGTCGTCGAACTCAATGAGCTTGCGCCGGGTGGCGGACGCCTTCTTCGCGGCAGGCATGTGGGACTCCTTGGAAATCGGCCGGACCACGACCACAGTATAAAGCGCGACGAAGGTAGGGAGGAGCCCGGATGAACCTAGATCGATGATCGCGCGACTGACGTTCGACAACTAACACGAGGGGGGACTAGTGGCGCTGAAAGTCGAGTTCCACAACTACGTAGACGAACACGATTATCTCATTGACGAAGAGGACATCGAGATCATGCCCCCGGGCCACCTGAAGGCCTACGGGGTCACCCGCAAGCTGCTCCGCCAGATATTCAAGAAAGCCGCGCCGATGATGGAAGGCCAGGACCCCGAGCACGTGCGGGTGTGCGCGGATATGGGGATGGATGGCACGTTCCACTTGATGCTCTGTGGGTATTCCGAATTTAGCAAGCCCGCCACCAACATCATCAGGCCCGCGGAATGGATTGGATCGGGTAAACCAAAGAACCTCCCGAACCCCGGTCGGCGCGTGGTTGTGGGCCTCGATCCCCCTCCGCCCCGGAAGAAGGCTCGCTCTTAGGGCCGAACGCCGGCTTGGGGAGATGATGCGGGAGCAGCCCGGATCACACGTAGTCCCGGGGTGCTCCCCAAAGTACGCCGCCGTTCTCTTCGTCGTCCACCGTGACCGCGCTCCTCTTATAATGCGATGGACTTGCGTTCCAGATGGCTAACCAATGAACAGCAAGGCCCAGTCACCGTGCTTCGGCAAGAGGGCCAGCGTCTTTTCAATATAGGCGATAGCCTCGCGCAGAGCCGGAACCGCTTGATCCCATTCTTCACCCCAATACTCCTTCTGGAAGGCTGCGAGTTCGGCATCAGATAAGGCGAGGGAACGTAGGAATGACAAACCTTCATTCGCGTCTCTTTCCTGACAACACAACACAGTCCCAATTTCGGCATCGTCGATTGAAGTCGCCTCGGGCGAGGAGAGGTCGATTACCGGCGTCCAGCCTCGTCCATGAGAAGGCCGATCGCCATCAGCATGACGTACCCTGAATATGAATAGGGAGGGTCGGTCTGAACTCCTTCCGAACGAAGGGTTTTCCAAAATGACCAGAAGTCGCCGTAGAGAACCATGGCGGCGAGTCGAATCAACAAGTCAGAGGTGACCGAACAGCCAGTCGCGATAGACGACACGATTGTTCTCCAGCTTAGGGCTTCGCCCGCCGATCGAGTTCGTAGCCCTCTCGCATTGCCCGGGTCAGGAGCTTGGCTACCCGATGCGCCAGCAGTGCGCGGCACGCATCGGGATGGCGGTCAGCGCTGCAGTGCACATAGGTCCACAAGGCCACGCCGAGGAGCCATTATCCACAGCAAGCCCCAGAACCAACCGGGCGTGCCAATCGTTACCCAGTTGGCCCGTGAACGCTCATAGCCGGTTCCCTGCCGCCCATCTTAGTAGAGTAGCGTCAAGCGTCGTGAATAGGCCGGCGAGTGAACCGAGCGGTCGCGTAACCCCCGAGCGTTTGCGGGCCACTGTATCCCACCTATAGGCTTCATCGCGCGAGAGCCGAATGCCGGCTCGAGCAGATGATGCGGGATGATTACGACCTTACGGTCGGAACGGATCAACCGCGGGTCTTACTCCGCCACCCGAAAATGGATCAGTGGAACGATTCTGTGGAGCGGTCGGCGCTAGTGCGTTGACTTTCTCTTGGCATTGAAGGAGCGCTTTCATTGCAGCATAGCTTCCCGTCAATGGCAGCTTCGTCACGAACTTGTCGTTGCTGGTGCAAGCCGCGGCGGCCCACTCCGAGCGCTATGGCAAGCGACGGCACAAGCAGCGCAGCGCCGCCGCCTGAATCGCCCCAGCGGCGAAGCCCGCGCGGTACCTGCACGTTGTGACGGAATGAGCCACCCGCACAGGCGGCGCCGGACGTCTGCTCACAGCGTGAACGGCTTGCCCTTCTCCGGAACGATCACCCTGGTGGCGTGTCCCTTCATCTCGGCCACGAACTTGTCGGCGCTCGCTTCGATGATCGGAAACGAGCCATAGTGGCAGGGAATCACGGCGTCGAGCTTGAAGAATCGCTTGACCGCGAGCGCGGCGGTGACCGGATTCATGGTGAAGCGGTCGCCGATCGGCACCATGGCGACCTTCGGCTGGTGAATTTCCGCGATCAGCGCCATGTCGGAGAAGATATCAGTATCGCCCATATGGTAGACCGCCGGCTCGCCTTTCGCCTTGATGATCGCGCCGCACGGGTTGCCGAGGTAGATCGACGTGCCGTTGACCATGTCGCCGGAGGAATGATCGGCGCGCACCAGCGTTACCGTGAACCCGCCGAGGTCGGTGGTGCCGCCGGTATTCATCGGGTTGAACTTCTCGACTCCCTTCGAGACGAGCCACAGGCCGAGATCATAATTGGTGGTCACCGTCGCGCCGGTCGACTTCGCGATGTCGAGCGTGTCGCCGACGTGGTCGCCGTGGCCGTGGGTCAGCACGATATGTGCGACGCCCTTGATGGCGGCCGCCTTGTCGGAGATGAACGCCGGATTGCCGGTGAAGAACGGATCGATGAGCACCGCGTGGCCTGCAAAGTCGAGGCGAAAGGCGGAGTGGCCGAACCAGGTGATCTGCATGACGCGTGTTCCATTGGTGCGAAAGAGCGTTGGCCTTGGCCCAGCATAGGCGACGAGCCGTCAAGATCAACGCGCTTTGCGCATCGTCGCCGCTCTGCTAGGCAACATGTATGCCCGCGCCGGTCCTGCCGCTTGCCGAGCTTGCGCCGATGCTGCCGCGCCGCGGCGCCCTAATCGGTCTCGACCTTGGCACCAAGACCATCGGCGTCGCGACCAGCGATCCCGATCGGCGGTTGGCAACCGGCGTCGAGACCATCGCGCGCAAAACCTTCACGGCCGACGCCGCCCGCCTACTGGCACTCGCTGCCGAACGCAAGGCCACAGGCTTCGTGCTCGGCCTGCCGATCAACATGGACGGCAGCGAGGGACCGCGCGCCCAGTCGACCCGCGCCTTCGCCCGCAATCTTGCGCGATTGACCGACCTGCCGATTGCGCTGTGGGACGAGCGGCTCTCGACCGCCGCGGTCGAACGCGAACTCATCACCGCCAACGTCAGCCGAAAGAGGCGCGCGGCCGTGATCGACCAGCACGCCGCGACTTTCATCCTGCAGGGCGCGCTCGATTGGCTGGCGCGCGTCGGGCAATCCCCTTAGAGCGAGATGCCTTTTCTTCGAATCGGCATCTCGCTCTGGCTTATTTGGTGGCGCATGATCTTTTGCGAAAACCGGCAACCACTTTTCGGGATCAAGCGTGTTAGGCCGGCAACGCCCGCTCGAGGATGGCGCTGGCCTCGCCGGCGCTGAGATCGCCCGCACCGAACATGGCGCCCTGCTTTGCCCCAAGCCGCGTCCGCGCGAACAATTCGGCGATGGGCGCCTGGGCGCCGACCCGTAACGCCGCGGTGGCGGCGAGCAGCGCGAGGCGCTCGACCGCGGCGCGCGCATGCGCCTCGCCCTCTCCCATCGAAAGGACCGTTTCGATCCGCGCCACTGCCTCACGCGTACCGGGCAGGTTGCCTGCCTCGCCAGTGAGCGTGCGTAGCATCGTCTGCGCGGCGTCGCGGTCCTGGGCGAACGCGCGCAGCACATCTAGGCACATCACGTTGCCCGAGCCCTCCCAGATCGCGTTGACCGGCGCCTCACGGTAGAGGCGCGGCAGCAGGCTCTCCTCGACATAGCCATTGCCGCCAAGACACTCCATCGCCTCGTAGACGAAAGCCGGCGCTTGCTTGCAGACCCAGAACTTGACCGCGGGGGTCAGGACGCGCGCCCGCGCGGCCTCGTGCGGGTCCTTCGCGGCCAGGTCGAACGAGCGGCACAGGCGCATGACCAACGCCACTGCCGCCTCAGCCTCAAGCGCCATGTCGGCGAGCACGCTGCGCATCATCGGCTGATCGGCGAGGCGCTTCTGGAAGACGCTGCGGTGACGGGCGTGATGCAGCGCCTGCGCCAATGCCATGCGCATCAGCCCGGCCGAGGCGATGGCGCAGTCAAGCCGCGTGAGCTGCACCATCTGGATGATGGTGCGCACGCCGCGCCCCTCCTCGCCCACGCGCCAGGCGAAGGCCTGATCGAACTCGACCTCCGACGACGCATTGGAGCGGTTGCCGAGCTTGTCCTTGAGGCGCTGGAAGTGCACCCCATTCACCAAGCCGTCCGGGCGGAAACGCGGCAGCAGAAAGCAGGTGAGCCCGCCGGGCGCCTGTGCCAGCACCAGGAAGAAATCGCACATCGGCGCCGACATGAACCACTTCTGGCCGGTGATGAGATAGCCCTCGCCGGCCGGCTCTGCGCGCGTGGTGTTGGCGCGAACGTCGGTGCCTCCCTGCCGCTCGGTCATGCCCATGCCGAGCGTGACCCCGGTTTTCTGCGGCCATGGCATGAAACGGCGATCGTAGGCGCGCGATACGATCTTGGGCACGACCTTGGTCGCGAGCGCGGACTCAGTCGCGAGCGGCGCGATGGCAGCGCGCGTCATGGTCTGCGGACAGAGATGGCCGGTCTCGACCTGCGCCGCCATGTAAAAGCACCCGGCGCGCAGGACCTGGGCCGGCGGCAATGCGGGCGTCGCATCGGCGTTCCAGGTCGAGGCATGCAGGCCTTCGGCGATGCTCTCGGTCATCAGCGCGTGGTAGGCCGGATGAAATTCGACCACGTCGCGGCGAAAGCCCTTGGCGTCGAAGGTCTCGAGCTTCGGCGGATAGGCGTTGGCCTGGCGGCCCAACTCGAACATCTCGGCTGACCCCCAACGCCGCCCGAACACCGCGAGCGCGTCGGCGCTGGCGCTGGCGTCATTCGCGGCCAGGGCGTCCTGGAGCGGCCGGTCGCTGCCAAAGAGATCGACGTCCACGTAGGGCGGCGACTGGTTCATGTTTTGGTTGTCAATGTCCGACATGCAGTCCCACGCGAATGAGGGGACGCCGTGAGCCGGATCATCGCTGGCTCACTGTGGCGGCCGCCTGCTGGAGCGTTTCTGCTCTGCAAGCATCATGATCCGGTCGACGTACAAGTCGCGGCGTTGCTCGAGCAAGAGATTGGTGCCCGCCGCGCGCAGCTCGCGTTCGATTGCCGCCGGCACCGGTGCGACGTTCACGCCGCGCTTCCGCAGCTCGCCCAGCGCCGCCTCATCGGCACCCTCCTGCTCGATGAGCATCCGGTCGGCCGCTTCGCGGCAGCCGGCCTCGATGACCTCGCGGCCGTCGGGCGGCAGCGCGTTCCACGTCGTCTTGTTCACGTAAAGGTCGAGCGCATACGCAGGCTGGCTCAAGGACGGATGGTAATAGGTCTTCATAAGGGTCGCGAGCCCGAGATCGAGATCGGTCTTGGGCGTGAGGTACTGCCCGCCATCGATGACCCCGGTCTGGGTGGCCGCGTAGACCTCGTCGAGCGACAGCACGATGACATTACTGCCGAGCGCCTTGTAGAGGTCGATCGCCGGCCCCAACACGCGCAACTTCAGTCCGGCGAGATCAGATTTCTGCCTGAGCGGACGTTTCAGCCAAAGCTCGCCGATCCGTCCCAAACTGCCGCACGGCAAAGCCACGACGTCCAGCTTGAGGCCGTCACTCAAGAGCTGATCAAACGCAGCGCGCACATCCGGGCGCCGGCGGAATGCGAGGTGATCGCGCGGCGTGAATCCGAACGGGATGGCCGTCATCAGAGCAAGCGCCCGGTGCTTGCCATAGCTGGTGAGACCGGTCGCGTATCCCATGTCGATAACGCCTTTATTGACGGCATCGAGAATCTGGTACGCTGGTACAATCGTGCCGGTCGAAAACGTTTCGACACGCATGCGTCCGCCGGACAGCTCGGCGACACGTTGGGTCAGGAGCGGAAGCGTGGTCTGAACGGTCGCCGGGAGCGTGCTCTGCAGCCTCCACGAGACTGACGACAAGTTCGCGGCGTTGATCTTTTCCGGCGATGGCACCTCGGTGCTTGGCGGCGTCGGAGGCTGCCCGGTCGGCGTTGTTGCCGCGATCTCGGAGCCCGGCGGCTTGACCGGTGCCTGCGCGCTGGCAGCGGGTGGCGTCGAGGTCAATCTGGGCGAGGCGGTCCGGTCATCGCTTGACCAATAGTAGGTGCCCGCTCCTATTCCGATCGCGAGGGCGGCGGCCAGACCCACGGCCGCCAGATGCAACCGTCGCCACTGTGATGGCCGCTCGACGAAGGCGGGCGCTGGCGGAGATGCAGCGGTCTCCCGTGCTGGCGGGCTTGGAGAAGCCTCACGCTGGACCACCGCAGGCTCCGCTTCACCTGCGCTGAGCTCTTGGCTGGCAGCCGGCACCTGCCCCGCTTCTCCCGTCGGCGCCTTGGCTCGCGTCAGGATTCCATCGATCGCGCGGATCAGCCGGTCCATGTGCTGGCGGAAGTCGCGGCCGATGTCGACGACCGCGGCATTGATGAACGCAAAATCCTTGAACGTGTCGGGGAGCTGGTCCTCGCCCGGCATGTAGGCACCCTCGACCAGCACCGGCACGACGGGGATGCCGCCCTCAAGCGCAGTTTCGATCTCGATGCGGACCGGATCGGCGCGCTCGCTGATCCGCTTGCTGCCATCCTCGCGCGACCCAAGCCAATGCGGGCCGATGATCGCCAGCAGCACGTCGGCCTGCCGCAATTCGTTGCGGATGTACTGGCGAAAATCGGTACCGACCGGAATCTTGTCGATGTCCATGAACACCGACTCGTCGCCGTAATGTGTGCTCAAACGGTCGTAGATGCGGCCGGCGATTGCCTGCGTGTCCGAACGACGGTAGGAGACGATAATTTTCGGCATGCGGCCTTTGGCGGTTCAACAGCGTGAGGTGCAACCCACTAACGGAACAATGTGGCCAATTCTACATGATGTTTCCTACCTTTTTGAGCCTGCCGGCCGCCCAGCGGCATCCACAAGCGGGCGCTGCGAGGAGCGGCTCTTTCCCTTGCCGGGCGCCCGCGCGAGGCCTATAGAACCCGCTTTAATGGACATCGCGGATCAGGCTGCCACCCTTCCGGGCCGGGGAACCGGTCAGTGCAGGAGCGAATTGCACGCGTGGACAGGGCTTAGAAGCTAGAAAGGCGGGCCCATGGCATCGAAGACAACCCTGGCAACGCGCCACATCATCTCGATCAACGATCTGTCGGACAAAGAGATCGAGACCGTCTTCAACATTGCCCAGTCCTATCTGAACGAACTGCCGGACCGCCACTTTCCCTATCGCATCGGACGCAGCACCAAGGTTGCGTCCAATTTCATCCTGGCGAGCCTGTTCTACGAGCCGAGCACGCGCACGCGGCTCTCCTTCGAGAGCGCCATGCTGCGGCTCGGCGGCGAGGTCATCACCAGCGCCGACCCGGCGACGAGTTCGGCCGCCAAGGGCGAAAGCCTCGCCGATTCGGTGCGGGTGATCGCGAACTACGCCGACATCATGGTGATCCGCCACCCGCGCGACGGCGCCGCCCGCCTCGCCGCCGACTATTCCCCGATCCCGGTGATCAACGGCGGTGACGGCGGCCACGAGCACCCGACGCAGACGCTGTGCGATCTCTTCCTGCTCAAGAAGAAGAACAAGCGCCTGAAGAACCTGAAGGTTGCGATTTCCGGCGACCTCAAGGGATCGCGCACGATCCATTCGTTCGTCTATGCGCTCGCCCGGTTCGGCGCCACCATCATGCCGATGCCGGCGAAAGGCATGGAATTGCCGGCCCACGTCGATCGGCGGCTGCGGGAGGAATTCCGCTGCCAGATGGTGTCGGGCGGCAAGGGTGACAGCGACGCCATCGATGCGCTCTACGTGACGCCGGAGGAACCGCACCAGCAGTCGCTGTTCTCCGGGCCCGAGATCGAATCCAATATCGACGCGGTCGAAAAGAAGGTCGATGCCGTCTACGTCACCCGCTTCCAGAAGGAGCGCTGGGCGGAAAAGGAGCACGCGTACCCCCGGATCGATCGCGACTTCCTCAACGAGCCGAAATATTCCGAAGCCAGCGTGATGCATCCGCTGCCGCGCGTGGGCGAGCTTGACGCCGCGTTCGACAGCGACCGCCGTGCGGTCTATTTCGAGCAGGCCGCCTATGGCGTGCCCGTGCGCATGGCGCTGATCTCGCTCCTGCTCGGCCTCAAGTCCAAATCGCTGCATCGGTTCGAAGGCGGCTTCGAGCGCGGCAAATTTGCCCTCTACGATAAGCCGCGCAGCGTTGGAATGGCCTGCACCAACAAGAACTGCATCGTGCATGATCCGATGGAAAGCCAATACGTCCGCAACAGGTTCTTGATCGTGAGGTCGCATGCGGCTCGCGAATGCAAGCTGCGCTGCGCCTATTGCGAGAACGACATGGAGCGCTTCGTGGTCGCCAGCAAGAAGAACAAGTGGTATGCGGCCGACTCCGCGGCGCTGCTGCGGGCGGTCGACGATCATCACCTCACGGAAACCGTGGTGTTCGCGAACGAGGCGGATGCGCAGGCGGCGGGCTTCCATTCCAGGCGCGGGACCATCGAACCGCGGCCGCCGCAACGGGCCGGCTCGAAGCTTTAGCACGGCGGCCGCGGCATGCTCCCAACGGTCGACTGGCCGCAACTCCCCCTCGCCCTTGCTGTATTCGCCTTCGGCTATCTGCTCGGCTCGATCCCGTTCGGCGTGATCCTGACGCGGTTCGCCGGCACCGGCGACGTGCGCACCATCGGCTCCGGCAATATCGGCGCGACCAATGTGCTGCGCACCGGTCGCAAGTGGCTCGCCGCCGCGACGCTCCTCGGCGACGCCGTCAAGGGCGCGCTCGCCGTCGTCGCTGTCAGCATGATCGATGGGCCTTTTCTGCCCCTCGTCGCCGGCTTCGGCGCCTTCATCGGCCACCTGTTCCCGGTCTGGCTCGGCTTCAAGGGCGGCAAGGGGGTGGCGACCTACATCGGCATCCTGTTCGCGCTGTCGTGGCCGGTCGCGATCGGCTTCTGTCTGGTCTGGGTCGCAATCGCCGCGCTGACCCGCTATTCCTCGCTCGCCGGTCTCACGGCAAGCGGGCTCACCCCAGTCGCGCTGTGGTTCAATGGGCAGCATCCACAGACGCTGCTGTTCGCAGTGCTGACGGTCCTGCTCTGGCTCAGACATCACGAGAATATTGCCCGCCTGATCCGCGGCTCGGAGGGCAAGATCGGCGGCAGGGCTGCACGGCCCGGCGCGTGACGGCGCAGTCGCGCTCTACCTAGCCGAGCTTGCCACGATCCGGGCGCGTTCAACGATTGACGCGGATCAGGCTCACCTTCCGACGGACCATATCGGCATCACGCTGTTGCGCGGCGGGGCGCTCCATTCCGCGACTGGTCGGATTCCACCACTGTCTTTTTCGTGCCTCTGCCTCCGCTGATCGTGGTCACGGCCGCTTGCGTTTTTGTGTGGAGAGCTAGGCGCGGCGTGGGCCCGGGATATTTGTCCGGCCATGGCGACTCACCTAAGCTTCGGTCAGCTCATCTGCGTGACGATTGCCGGACGGAAAGCACGTGGCGGCAACGCCTGCAGCCCTGTGACCTTGGTCACAGATTTGTTCCGCGCCTTGCGTCATTTATCGCGCGGAACCTACGCCTCGCGCCGCTTGTTATTGAGCTACCAGTGTCAAGGAGAATGCAATGCCGATGTTATTTTGGCTGCCGGCAATCATTGTGAGCGGTTGGTGGTCGCTTTGCATGGAGCAAGCTCCTGCGAGCCAATTGATCCGTCAACCCGCCTCCGCCCCGCGCCGAACCCGATAAAACGATCGTTCGGAGCCGCTTATTGAGACGCGCGCAGGCACGCGCGACCGCTGAAGATCGAGTGCAAAATCAGAAGCGCCAGCGCCGGCGCGGAAAGCCCCCTCGGATCAATCCGATAATCAGGAGCACGATCACGGCGCCGAGCGTCGCCACCAGAATCTTGGTGAGCAAGCCGTCGCCGATGTGAACGCCAAGCTTAGGCAGCAGCCAGGTGCCGACCAGGGCGCCGACAATGCCGACGGCGATATTTCCGATCAGTCCAAAGCCCCAGCCGGTCACGATCTTGCCTGCCAGCCATCCCGCGATGAGACCGACCAGCAATATGACAAGCAGACTTTCGCCCGACAAATACATGACTGCGTCCTTCCCCGGATGAATGCAGACTATACGCCGGTACGACCTATCGGCATTGACATAACTCGGATCGGGAACATTCGTTCCTGTGGACAAAGGGCGCCGCGAATCGGCGCCCCCTTGGCCGTTTCCGCATCGTTGTTTGCGGCCAAACGCGAGCCTAGAGTAGCGATCGTCGGCGACCCACGGGGAAGGAAACGCGATGATTTATGAGCCCATCGTTCCGCGCGCCCGCATCGGATTCATCATCCCTTCCTCGAACCGGATGGTCGAGCCGCAGATGCAGCGGTATATGCCGGCCGGCGTGGTGCCGCATTTCACGCGCATCGGGATGACCAACCGGCACAAGGCGCCGCTCGAAAAGCTCCTGCCCCGCATCATTGACGCGGCCGAGCTCCTGGCTGACTCCAAGTGCGACGTGATCGTGCTGCAGTGCACCGGCACCTCGATGTCCGGCGGCGTCGACATGGACAAGCACGTGGTCGCCGAGATCGAGAGGGTGACGCGGCGCCCGGCGCTGAGCACGGCATCGGCGCTCAACGCGGCCTTCGCGGCGCTCGGCGCCCGCCGCCTCGTCTTCATCTCCGAGACCAAGCAGGCTGATCACGACAAGAAGCTCGCCTATCTGCGCGAGGCCGGATTCGACATCGTCGCCGACAAGGCCGCGAGCCTCGAGGGCACCGACGCCTATTGCACGACGCCGCCGAGGTTCTGGTACGACACCGCGCTCGCACTGCGCGACGATTCCGCCGACGCCTACTTCCTGAGCTGCGCCAACATCCACAGCATCGACGTGATCGAGGAGCTGGAGCGCGCGCTCGGCAAGCCGGTCGTCACCAGCAACCAGGCGGCGCTGTGGTGCGCGCTGCGCAAGGCCAGGATCCCCGATGCGGTGGCGGGCCTGGGCGCGCTGCTGCGGCTCGACGCCGGCGTACGGCCTGCGGCCGCCGCCTAGAGCGAGATGCCTTTTCTTCGAATCGGCATCTCGCTCTAGCTATTGGTGGCGCATGATCTTTTCCGAAAACCGGTATCCACTTTTCGGGATCATGCGATAGCGCATCACGGCACGGCGGCGCTGGTCGGAAAGCCGCTGCCCTTGATGCTGATCCGGTGCATCAGCCGGCGCGAGCCGTGGTAGTCGTTGAGCGCGTAATGCCATACCGATCGATTGTCCCAGAACGCGCCTTCCTGCCACGCAAACCTGCACGTGAATTCCGGCCGTGAGGCGTGCGCAAACAGATACTTCAGCAACGGTTCGCTCTCCTTCTCGGTCCAGCCCTCGAAACGCGTCGTGTAGTTCGGGTTGACAAAGAGGACCCGGCGGCCGCTTTCCGGATGCCGCGGCGCCACCGGATGCAGCGCCTCGCGCGCCGCGTACTTGACCTGCGCCGCAGCCTTGTGGTCGGCGCTCACCTGCCGCTCGCGCGAGAGGCCCTCGTAAGCCCGCGCCTTGGCATGGACGGCGCGCAGACCCTCGAGCATCTTCTTCAGTCCGTCGGACAGCGCGTCATAGGCGGCGTACATGCTGGCGAACATCGTGTCGCCGCCACACTCCGGCAGTTCGCGCGCGAGCAGCACGGCACCGAGCGGTGGTGCCGGATCGAAGGAATGATCGCTGTGCCAGTTACCGCCCACGTTGCGTGTTTCTTCAGGCTCCTTGCGAACCTCGCAGATCATCGGATAGCCGTCGGGATGACCGAGCGTCATGGTGTGATCGGCCTCGACTTCACCGAAGCGCTCGGCAAAGGCGACGTGCTGGGCCGGCGTCATGGCTTGGCCGCGAAAAAAGATCGCGCCGTGCTCGTTGAGCGCATTGCGGATGTCCCGGTAGGTCCGCTCCCCGAGCGGCTCGCGCAGATCGACGCCGCGGATCTCGGCCCCGATCGATGCCGAAACGCGGCGGATATCGATGGTCGTGTTCTTCATGGGCATCCTCTGGACCGGATTATAGCGCGTGGCGCGTGGCACGTGATCAATGTATGCAGCTAGGGGGCACAAGCGAAACAAGCTGCATCGTCGGTTCGGCGTCAGCCGGCGCGCCGCCGGGCCGGAGCATGCGACTCCAGTGATTGTCATCCGCCATCGAACCGCGCCATTCTCTCGCTCGGTCACCTGCAGGGGTTGGCATTGGACGTGTCAAGCACAGGCGTTCGTCTTACCGACGAGCAGCGGATCGATTGGCTGCGGCTCATTCGCAGCGAGAACGTCGGGCCGCGCACCTTCCGCGCGCTGATCAACCACTACGGCGGCGCACACGAGGCGCTCAAAGCGCTGCCGGAGCTCGCCCGGCGCGGTGGCGCCAAGGGAGCCGCCCGCATCTATCCGCGCGACCAGGCCGAACGCGAGATCAAGTCGGCACGCGCGCTCGGCGTCGAGCTGATCGCGCTGGGCGAGCCCGACTATCCACACCGGCTGCAAATGATCGACGATGCGCCGCCGCTCCTTGCCGTGCGCGGCGCGCACGCGGTGCTGGCCAGTCCGATCGTGGCGCTGGTAGGCGCACGCAATGCCTCTGCCGCCGGCATCAAGTTCGCCGAGCGGCTGGCGCACGACCTCGGCGGCGAAGGCTTTGCGATCGCGTCGGGCCTCGCCCGCGGCATCGACGCGGCCGCCCACCGGGCAAGCCTTGCGACCGGGACCATCGCGGTGCTCGCGGGGGGCCACGACCGCATCTATCCGCCGGAACATGCCGCCTTGGCGGAATCCATTCTTGCGGCCGGCGCGCTCATCTCCGAGATGCCGCTCGCCTACGAGCCGCGGGCGCGCGACTTCCCGCGAAGAAATCGCCTCATCTCCGGGCTCGCCGCCGGCGTGGTGGTGATCGAGGCGGCGCAACGGTCGGGCTCGCTGATCACGGCGCGGCTCGCGCTCGAACAGGGCCGCGAAGTGTTCGCGGTGCCGGGGTCCCCGCTTGATCCGCGCTGCGAGGGCAGCAACGGCTTGCTCAAGCAAGGCGCCACCCTGGTGACTGAGGCGGCCGACGTGACCGCGGTGCTGCGCCCGATCCTCGGCCAGCCACTCGCACTCTCCGCGGAGGAGCCGGAGCCGCCCTCCCCGGCGCTCGAACCGGGCGCCGACGAGCGCGCACGCATCATCGCCCTGCTCGGGCCGACGCCGGTCTCAATCGACGACCTCGTGCGCCTTTCCGGCCTGTCACCGGCGGTCGTACGCACGGTCCTGCTCGAGCTTGAGCTCGCGGGCCGGCTCGAGCGGCACGGCGGCGGCCTGGTCTCGCTGCTGTGATGACTCTGCGGCGCCCGGCTTCTCCCCCAGGGGCGTCGCGCGATGTCCGTTCCCAAAAACGTCATCATCGGTCCGGCAAATGCGTGTCGGAGAGGGCTCCCATGAGCTTGCGCCAGCTGACCCTGACGCTCTTTGTAGCGCTGGCGACATCGACGCCGGCCCAAGCCCAGTTCTGGCCGTGGAGCCCGCCGAGAACACCGGCCCCGCAGAAAGCGGCGCCAGCCCAGCCGGCCAAGCCGGATCCGGCCTTTGCGGCATTCCTGAAGGAGCTATGGCCGGACGCACAGGCCAAGGGCGTGACCCGTCAGACCTTCGATCTTGCGTTCGCCGGCGTTACGCCCGACGCCCGCGTCATGGCGATCACGCAGCGCCAGCCCGAATACGGACGACCCGCCGGCGCCTATCTCGCCGCGCTGGTCTCCAAGGCGCGGATCGAGACCGGTGCCCGCAAGGCTGCCGAGCTCGCCGCGACGCTCGACGCGGTCGAGAACCGCTACGGGGTCGACCGCTTCATCATCCTGGCGATCTGGGGCATCGAGACCTCATACGGCGGCGCCCGCGATCGCTGGGACGTCATCCGCTCGCTCGCCACACTGGCTCATGCCGGTTATCGCCATCCCTATTTCCGCAACGAGCTCATCACCGCGCTGCTCGTTCTCCAGGGGGGGCATATCGCCCGCGACGCCATGGTCGGGTCGTGGGCGGGGGCCATGGGTCAGCCGCAGTTCATGCCCTCGAGCTTCATGGAGCACGCGGTGGACTTCTCCGGCGACGGCCGGCGCGACATCTGGACCAGCGTCCCCGACGTGCTCGCCTCGATGGCGAACTATCTGCAGAAGGGCGGCTGGACGCCGGGACTCACCCCAGCCTTCGAGGTCGTGGTACCTGCAGGCTTCGACTATCGCCGCAGCCGCGGCAGCTTCGCCGAGTGGGGCGCGCTTGGCCTGCGCCGCGCCGACGGGCGCGCGTTGCCCCCCACCAGACAGGCGATCCTGTTCTTTCCGAGCGGTGCGCGCGGCCCGGCGTTCCTGGTGACCGACAACTTCGTAGCCATTAAGCGCTACAACAATTCCGACGTCTATGCCTTGGCGGTGTGGCAGCTTGCCGAGCGGATGCAGGGCCGCGGACCGGTCCGCGCCGCATGGCCGGTGGACGACCGCCAGCTCTCGGTCGAGGAGCGCATTGACCTGCAGAAAAAGCTCGCCGAACTCGGCTATCCGGTCCGTAATTTTTCCGGCCATTTTGATTTTGACCTGCGCGACGCCATGCGCGAGGAGCAAGTGAAGCTCGGCTTGATTGCCGACGGCCACCCCACTCCGGCGCTGCTCGAGCGCCTGGGCGTCCTGGCCCGGTGACGCTACGCCTCCTATCCGGAAACGAGCATAATTCATGAAGCGCATCTTATAGTTGCAGTCACGAAATTGCCCTGGGCGTCGTTCTTTAACCATGCGCCGGTAACCTCGGCCCGCCTGGGTGGCCGGGCAAGGATTTGACAGCGGGGGCCGATCTCCCCATGTTCCCGAACGTAAAGATGCGGCCGACTCGCTACTTTGGGCGAGAGTCGGCCGTTAACCCAATGGAATTGCATGAATATCGTCGTTGTTGAATCGCCGGCCAAGGCCAAGACGATCAATAAGTATCTGGGTTCCGGCTACGAGGTCTTGGCCTCATTCGGTCACGTCCGGGACCTGCCGGCCAAGGATGGTTCGGTCGACCCCGAGGCCGATTTCCGCATGATTTGGGAGGTCGACGACAAGGCCCAGAAGCGCCTCAACGACATCGCCCGCGCGGTCAAAGGGGCGAACAAGCTCATTCTTGCCACCGACCCCGACCGGGAGGGCGAGGCGATTTCCTGGCACGTGCTGGAGGTGCTCAAGGAAAGGAAGGCGCTCAAGAAGCAGGCGGTCGAGCGCGTCGTGTTCAATGCCATCACCAAGCAGGCGGTGCTCGATGCGATGAAGCATCCGCGCGGCATCGACGAGGCTTTGGTCGACGCCTACCTGGCCCGCCGCGCCCTCGATTACCTGGTCGGGTTCACGCTCTCGCCGGTGCTGTGGCGCAAGCTCCCGGGCGCGCGCTCGGCCGGCCGCGTCCAGTCGGTGGCGCTGCGGCTCGTCTGCGACCGCGAGCTTGAGATCGAGAAGTTTGTCCCGCGCGAATACTGGTCGCTGATCGCCACCCTGGCCACCCCGCGCGGGGATACCTTCGAGGCACGGCTCGTCGGCGCCGACGGGCAGAAGATCCAGCGGCTCGACATCGGGTCGGGCGCCGAGGCGGAAGCGTTCAAGCAGGCGCTCGAGACCGCGCTGTTCTCGGTCGCCAATGTCGAGGCGAGGCCCGCCAGGCGCAACCCCTCCCCCCCGTTCACCACCTCGACCCTACAGCAGGAAGCGAGCCGCAAGCTCGGCTTTGCGCCCGCCCATACGATGCGGATCGCGCAACGGCTCTACGAGGGCGTCGAGATCGGGGGCGAGACCGTTGGTCTCATCACCTATATGCGCACCGACGGCGTGGACATCGCCGAGGAGGCGATCACCGCGGCGCGCCGCGTGATCGGCTCGGACTACGGCAAACGCTACCTGCCGGACGCGCCGCGCCGCTACCAGACCAAGGCCAAGAACGCCCAGGAGGCGCACGAAGCGATCCGACCGACCGATCTGACCCGCAAGCCGCGCGACACCAGGTCGTACCTCGATGCCGACCAGGCCAAGCTCTACGACCTGATCTGGGTGCGCACGATGGCGAGCCAGATGGAGTCGGCCGAGCTCGAGCGCACCACCGCCGACATCACGGCGAAGGCGGGCGGGCGGATCATCGATTTGCGCGCGACCGGGACCGTGATCAAGTTCGACGGGTTCCTCACGCTCTATCACGAGGACATGGACGACCCATCGGCTGACGACGACGAATCGCGCCGCCTGCCGGAGATGAGCGCGGGCGAGCGGCTGGAGAAGCGCGCGATCGCCGCCGACCAGCATTTCACTGAGCCGCCGCCGCGCTACTCGGAAGCCTCGCTGGTCAAGCGCATGGAAGAACTCGGCATCGGCCGTCCCTCGACCTATGCGTCGATTCTGCAAGTGCTCAAGGATCGCGGCTATGTCCGCATCGATAAGAAGCGGCTCGTTCCGGAAGACAAGGGACGCGTGCTGACCGCGTTCCTGGAGAGCTTCTTCGCCCGCTATGTCGAATACGACTTCACCGCCGGACTGGAAGAACAGCTCGACCGCATCTCCAACAACGAGCTCGCCTGGCGCGATCTCCTGCGCGATTTCTGGCAGGAGTTCACCAACGCGGTCGGCGACATCAAGGAGCTGCGGGTTGCTCAAGTCATCGATGCGCTCGACGAGATGCTCGGGCCGCATCTATTCCCGCCGCGGGCGGACGGCACCGATCCGCGGCTGTGCCCCAACTGCGGCACCGGACGCCTCTCGCTCAAGCTCGGAAAGTTCGGCGGTTTCATCGGCTGCTCGAACTATCCCGAGTGCCGCTACACGCGCCAGCTCTCGGCCGCGCCGGACGGCTCGCCCGACGGCGGCATGAAGAAGCTCGGCGAAGACCCCGCGACGGGGCTCGAGGTGACGCTGCGCTCGGGCCGGTTCGGCCCCTACGTACAGCGCGGCGAAGCCGTGAATGGCGAGAAGCCCAAGCGTGCCGGATTGCCCAAGGGACTCGGCGCGGACGATGTCGATCTCGCCAAGGCGCTGGGGCTGCTCTCGCTGCCGCGCGAGGTCGGCCGGCACCCCGACGACGGCGAGCCGATCCTGGCGGGCGTCGGGCGCTTCGGTCCCTACGTGCAGCACGGCAAGACCTACGCCAATCTCGAGGCCGGAGACGACGTTCTCGCCGTCGGGCTCAACCGGGCAGTGACACTGATCGCCGAGAAGAAGGCGAAGGGGCCGGTCAAGGGCCGCTTCGGCGCCGACCCGGGGCGGCCGCTCGGCGAGCATCCGGACAAGGGCGGGCCGGTGGTCGTCAAGAACGGCCGCTACGGTCCTTATGTGAGCCATGACGGTATCAACGCAACCTTGCCCTCCGACATGACGCCGGAAACCGTTACGCTGGAACAGGCGTTGCCGTTGCTCGACGCGCGCGCCGCGCGCGGCACCGGCAAGAAGCCAAAGCGCGGCGCAGGACCGCGCAAGGCCGCGAGACCGCGCAAGGCCGCGACTAACGGGGCTTCCACGCAAGAAACCGCCAAAGACGAGACCAAGAAGGCGGCCAAGCGTGGTACGAGGGCCAAGACCGCTGCTTCCACGCCCGTTTCTGCTCAGACCACTCCTGCCAAGGCCGCTGCCACGACGTCCGATGCTGCGGCGGCGGCCAAAACCAAGTCCTCCCGCAAGGGGGGCAAGTCCGCTGCCAACAAGGCCGCGCAGAACTGAAAATCATCGTGGCGCGCGCCACGATCACTTCCCCTACGTCTCCCAAGGCTGGGGGACATCGTGTAAAATGCCGCCTGACCCGCGCCGGACACTAAAAAGCCAGGGAAGGAAGCGGGGCTCCCTTCCCGACCGGCGGCTGCAAGAGGGTCGATCGGGGAGATCAACCATGCGGTGTGCCCTCCTGGCGCTCTGCGGCGTCCTCGCTGCCAACATTGCGCAGGCGCAGAGCGTTGAAGGTCGTCTCAAGATCATTGAGCAAACGGCGACGCTGCGCATCGCCTATCGCACCGATTCCCGCCCATTCGCGTACCTTGATGCCGACGGGAAGCCGACCGGTTACACGATCGAATTGTGCGAGCACGTTGCCAGATCCCTCGAGCAACTACTCGGCACCGAGCTGACCATCAAATGGGTTCACGTCGACACCCGCAGCCGATTTGAAACGATGGTGGACGGCTCCGCCGACATGGAATGCGGTTCGACCACCATGTCACTGTCGCGCCTGAAGCTCGTCGAGTTTTCGAGCGTGGTATTCGCGGAAAGCACCGGCGTCCTGGTCAAGTCCGGCCGGCGCATCTTCAGCTTCGACGACATGGCCCGCAAGACCATCGGCGTCATTGCGGGCTCGACCAACGCCCAGGCGGTGAGGGATCAACTGGCGCGGCGCAAGCTCGAGGCGACGCTGGTCGAGTTCCGCGACCGTGCCGAGGGTGTTGCCGCGTTGGCGCGTGGTGAACTCGACGGCTTTGCGACCGACAAGACGGTCTTGCTCGCGCTGGCGCGGGCCGCGGACATGCGGGATTTCGTCGTCCTGCCCGAGGACCTGTCGTTCGAGCCTTTCGCCATCATGCTCCCGCGCGGGGATTGGACCTTCCGCCTGGCCGTCAATGCCGCCCTGGCTCGGTACTTCCGCAGCGGCCAGATCATCGAGCTCTACACCAAATATTTCAGCAGCTTTGGCCGCGGCAGCTCGAATTGGACCGGCGCGGTCTTCGTGTTCGGAGGGATACCTGAATGACGGTGGTGAAAGCGTGTGGGGCTCGGCGACACACGGAGTGCTGCATCCGCTGGCAAAAGCCGTATCGGGCCATTACATAGTGTGAAGCGAGCACCCCTCGCGGACCATTGATTCGTGACACGCGCCTCAACCACTCCGGCCCCCGCAGTCCGGCTTTCCAAAGAGGATATTCTCGCCTTCATTGCCCGCCGACCGCCCGGCAAGGTCGGCGCCCGCGAGATTGCCCGTGCCTTCGGGCTGAAGAATGCTGACCGGCGGGAGCTCCAGCATATGTTGAAGGAGCTTGCGAAAGAGGGCCACGTTCAGTGGGGGCGTAGAAAAAAGCTCAACAAGCCCGGAACGCTGCCGCAAGTCGTGCTGGCGGACATAGAGACGCGCGATCGCGACGGTGAACTCATCGCGGTTCCGACCGAATGGGACGAGGACGCCCACGGGCCGCCGCCGAAGATCCGTGTGCTGACCTCGCGCCGTGCGCGGCCGACCGAGGTTGCAGGCCTGGGAGATCGCGCGCTCCTCCGGGTCGAGCAGAGCGGAGACGACGATGAGGCCGTCCGGCATAGCGGGCGGGTCATCAAGATCATCGATCGCGCCAAGGCGCGCGTGCTCGGCATTTTCCGTGCAATGCCGGACGGCGGTGGGCGGCTCGAGCCGATCGACAAGAAGCAGGCCGGCCGTGAGATTGCGATCCCGCGCGGCGCCGTCGGCGACGCGCAGGACGGCGATCTGGTCGCCGTCGAAGTGGCGGCGAGCCGCACCGGCTACGGGCTTGCGACCGCGCGCGTCAAGGAGCGGCTCGGCTCGCTCAAGAGCGAGCGCGCGGTCAGCATGATCGCGATCAACGCCCATGGCATCCCGCACGTGTTCCCGCCGGCGGTCGAGAAGGAGGCCAATGCGGCCCAGCCGGTCAGGCTCGCCGGCCGCGAAGACTGGCGCGACGTGCCCTTCGTCACCATCGACCCGGCCGATGCCAAAGACCACGATGACGCGGTGCATGCCGAGCCCGATCCGAAGAATCCGGGCGGCCACGTGCTTCGGGTCGCGATCGCGGACGTCGCGCACTATGTGCGTCCCGGTTCGGCGCTCGACCGCGAGGCGGCAACGCGCGGCAACTCGGTCTATTTTCCCGACCGCGTGGTGCCGATGCTGCCGGAGCGCATTTCCAACGATCTCTGCTCGCTGCGGTCGCATGCGGACCGCGCCGCGTTGGGGGTGCGGATGGTGATCGGCGCGGACGGGCGCAGGCGCGCCCACAGCTTCCACCGCGTGCTCATCCGCTCGGCTGCGAAGCTGAGCTACCAGCAGGCACAGGCCGCGATGGACGGCTGGCCCGATGATACCACCGGGCCGCTGATCGCCCCCGTGCTCGAGCCGCTCTACGCCGCCTATCGCGCGCTCAAGCGCGCACGCGACGACCGTGGACCGCTCGACCTCGATCTTCCGGAACGCAAGATCGTGCTCAACGCGCACTATACCGTTGACCGCGTGGTCACGCCCGAGCGCCTCGACGCCCACCGGCTGATCGAGGAGTTCATGATCCTTGCCAATGTCGCGGCCGCCGAAACCCTGGAGAAAGCGCGCGTGCCGCTGATCTATCGCGTGCACGATGAGCCCGACCTGGAACGGGTCAATGCGCTGCGCGAGTTCCTCAAGACGCTCGATATCTCGCTGCCCAAAGGCGGCGTGCTGCGGCCCGAGCAGTTCAACCGTGTGCTGGCGCGCGTGAAGGGCCACGACGCCGAAAAGCTGGTCAATGAACTGGTACTGCGCACGCAGGCCCAGGCCGAATACGCGGCGCAGAACTACGGCCATTTCGGCCTCAACCTGCGCCGCTACGCCCATTTCACCTCGCCGATCCGCCGCTATGCCGATCTCGTGGTGCATCGCGGGCTGGTGCGGGCGCTGCGGCTCGGCGACGGCGCGCTACCCGAGCACGAAGACCTGCGAACGCTCGGGGAAGTCGCAGCCACGATCTCGGCGACCGAGCGGCGGGCCATGAAGGCGGAGCGCGAGACATTCGACCGCCTGCTCGCGCATTTCCTGGCCGAGCGCGTCGGGGCAACGTTCGAGGGCCACATCGCCGGCATCACCCGCGCCGGCCTGTTCGTCAAGCTCGACGACACGGGCGCCGACGGCTTCATCCCGGCGCGCAACATCGGCAGCGAGTATTTCCGCTATGAAGAGGGCCGCCATGCGCTCGTCGGCCACGGCAGCGGGGCGAGCTACCGGCTCGGCGACCCGGTGGCGGTGCGCCTGGTCGAGGCGGCGCCGGTCGCCGGCGCGCTCCGTTTCGAGCTCCTCTCCGAAGGCCGCAAGGGGACCGGCACTGGTCGCCCGCGTGGGTCGGGCAAATCCCAAGCGCGCGGCGGAAAACGGCGACGATGAACGAAACCACCGCCGACCGCATTGCCCGGATGAACGAGTTTGTGCGCCGCATGAACGAGGTCGACCGCGACCTCTCGTTCGAGACCATCCGTCCGAAGGACGCCGCGACCCTGATCCTGATCGACCGCTCCGGTCGCGTGCCCAAGGTGCTGCTCGGCAAGCGCCATGAGCGCCACAAGTTCATGCCGGGAAAGTTCGTCTTCCCGGGCGGCGGCGTCGATCCCTCCGACAAGCGCATGCCAGTCGCGCGCCAACTAGACGAGCGCACCCAGGCGCACCTGTTGAACCATTTCCACAAGGCGAGCCCGCTGCGGGCGCGCGCGCTGGCGCTTGCCGCAATCCGGGAAACCAGCGAGGAGACCGGGCTCCTGCTTGGCACGCGGGCGGAAGCGCCTGGCATTCCGCAGGGGCCTTGGAGCGTATTCGCCCAGAACAAGATCCTCCCTGATCTCGGGGCGATCCATTTCGTCGGCCGCGCCATCACGCCGCCCGGACGGCCACGCCGGTTTGACGCGCGCTTCTTCACCATGGACGCGAGCGCGATCGCGCATCGGATCGCCGGCATCACCGGGCCCGACGCCGAGCTCACCGAACTCGTGTGGATGCCGCTCAGCGACGCGAAACGGCTCGACATGCCGGCGGTCACTGGCGTGATGCTGGAAGAACTCGACGCGCGCGTCGCCGACGGCCTCGGCCACGACCTGCCGGTCCCGTTCTATCGGATGATCCGCGGCAGCTTCCTGCGCGAACTGCTATGAGGCCCAAGCATGGCCGTTTTCTTGACATTGCAGGCTGAGCCGCTAGGTTTCCCCGAAACACTGCGCAACCCGGGGTTTTGAACCATGGCGAAGGCCACCACCATTAAGGTCAAGCTCGTGTCGAGCGCCGACACCGGCTTCTATTACGTGACCAAGAAGAACTCGCGCACCATGACCGAGAAGCTCACCAAGAAGAAATACGATCCGGTCGCCAAGAAGCACGTCGAGTTCCGGGAAGCGAAGATCAAGTAGCGTTCGAGCGGACGAAAGCCGCAAGGGCGCCCAAGGGCGCCTTTGCTTTTAATTTCGCGGTGGGGTTAGGCAGCAGAATGGGCAGGCTAGGTGGCCGGTCGGGAGCGGCGTCATGAGGAGGCCACTCGTACCGCTCCCGAACCGGCCGAACCCCACGGACCCAGGAGATGCGGCGGACCTGAGCACTCCGTAGGGTTATCGAAGATCAATCTGCAGTGGGGACCATCGAGGTTGCCCGGCCCCATAATTCCGGGGAATGGTCCATCGACCCGCTGCAGGCTACAGCAAAGCCGACGAGAATCCAACTATTTAGGTTGTGAATAGCGGCGGGAAATTCATAAACCTTGCAAATTAGGGTTGACCGTGGCGGAAATGCCCCAAATCGGCCCTGAGTTGTCACGCGGCATCGGGGACGACCCGGTTGCGACCGTCGCGTTTAGCCCGGTAAAGCGCCTGATCGGCTCGTTTGAGCACCGCGCCCGCATTTTCGCCGCGACCGAGCGCGGCAATCCCGATTGAAATCGTGACTTCGACCTTGCCAACGCCTTGCTGGATCGCGAACGGCTCACCCGCGATCCGGCGCCGCAGCCGCTCCGCCACCATGGTGGCGACCGCCATGTCGGTCTCGGGCATTACGACGACGAACTCCTCGCCGCCGTAGCGGCAGGCGAGATCGATCCCGCGGATCGACTTCTTGATGCGGATTGCGAACTCGCGCAGCACGTCATCTCCGGCGTCGTGGCCGTGGGTATCGTTGATCGACTTGAAATAATCGATGTCGAGAACGAGCACGGTCAGCGGCTTGCCGCGCGCGGACGCCTGTTCGACCAGAGGGCCAACGTGGCTTTCCATGTAGCGACGATTGAACAGGCCGGTCAGCGCGTCGGTGATCGCCATCTCGATCGACATTTGGACGTTGTCGCGCAGCCGCTCGGTATAGCGCTTCTTGCGGATCTGAGTGCGCGTGCGCGCCATCAGCTCGTTTTTGTCAATCGGGCGCGTGAGGTAATCGTTGACACCGATCTCGAGCGCCCGCACCAATCGGGTGTTGTTGTCGGCATCGGCGATCGCGAGGATCGGCAGGTTGCGGGTGCGCTCGAGCGAGCGGACTTGGCTGCACAGCCGCAGGCCGTCGAAATGGTCGAGGCCGAGCGAAACGATCAACAGGTCGTAATTGCCCTCAGCCGCATGAAACAGCGCCTCGTTCGGGTCGGGCTCGATCTCGACCGTATGGGCGCCCCTGAGCATGCCGGCGACGCGCTCCGCCGACGCGGCGCGGTCGTCAACGACCAGGATGCGCCCGCCGAGCCCGGGATCGGCGACCGCCTCGCGCTCCGGGCTCTCGATGCCGATGTCGCGCGATGTCACGGCGCGCATGCGCAGCTCGTCGGTCATCAGCTTGAGCCGCGAGAGCGAGCGCACGCGCGCGATAAGCGCAACGTCGGAGACCGGCTTGGTGAGAAAATCGTCGGCGCCCGCTTCAAGCCCCCGCACCCGGTCGGACGGCTGGTCGAGTGCGGTCACGATCACGACCGGAATGTGGTGCGTCACCGGATTCGACTTGAGCCGGCGGCAGACCTCGAAGCCGTCCATGTGCGGCATCATCACGTCGAGCAGGACGACATCGCATTCGGCGCGCTCGCAGATCGCAAGCGCATCGGTACCGCTGGCGGCCGTGACAACGTCGAAATATTCCGCCGAAAGGCGCGCCTCGAGCAGCTTGACGTTAGCCAGCACGTCGTCCACGACGAGAACGCGGGCGGTCATACAAGCACTCCCCTCACGCCGCCCCAAGAAAATGACGGACGGTCTCCATGAACTTGCCGACCGAGATCGGTTTCGACAGATAGGCTTCGCAGCCGCCTTCGCGGATGCGCTCCTCGTCGCCCTTCATCGCAAAGGCGGTGACTGCCACGACCGGAATGGTTTGCAGCTCGGGATCCTCCTTGAGCCACTTGGTGACTTCGAGGCCCGATACTTCCGGAAGCTGAATGTCCATGAGAATCAGATCCGGGCGATGCTTGCGAGCAAGATCGAGGGCCTCAATCCCGTTGCGCGTGCCGACCGTCGTGTAGCCGTGCGCCTCCAACAGATCGTGGAAGAGCTTCATATTGAGCTCGTTGTCCTCCACGATCATCACGGTCTTGGTCATCGCCCCCCGAGCCTTCCAAGAGTTTCCGGCTTCCGCAGCCAATTCAGCCCTGGAAGACTGCCGGCCGCCGATCCACGCGCGGTCATGCGCAAAAAACTTAGTGCTTATTTGTTACGGAAACGCAAACGCGAATTCATAGTCAACTCACTGACATATCGTGAGAATCGACCAACACTATAGCCGATTTCAGGCTTTTTGAGCAGCCCAGCCTGGCGGGCACTGGAATACGCACGCCATTCCGCTTGGCCGCAAAAAAGTGAGCGCGTGCGATCATTACGGGGGGTCGCGAACTTGACCGGTGGCGCACGGTCAGCCCGTGTGCTTGAATTGCGGCGGTGGTTCCCATGACTCCGCAGCGGTCAGGATCACGCTGGCCTGATCCAGAGGAACGGCGGGCTGCCGCGACCGATGTCGCGGTGGCGGCGCTGTGCTTCATTGCCGCCGAACCGGAACGGCTTGGCCGCTTCCTGGCGCTCACCGGCATCGGCCCCGAATCCATCCGCGAAGCCGCGCGCGAGCCCGGCTTCCTGCTCGGTGTGCTCGATTATCTCACGGCCGACGAAACGCTGTTGCTGGCATTCGCCAACCAGGACGGCATCGACCCCGAGCAGGTCGTCCAGGCGCGCGACGTGCTGGCGGCGACGGCGCCAGACGATTCCTGAACGGCTCGTTGAGATGCCCGACCCATCCGCCTCGATTGGCGGCCTGTTTGCCATGGCGCTACCGCCAGCTGGCCTCTTGCCTGCAGCGTGACCGAGCGCCAACCTGCGTTCGATTCGGGCGCCTTGCAGTCTCCCACGGGCGATCGGCGTTCGGCCCGTTCCGGCTCCAGCATGAACAGTCCGCTCGTTGAACTTGCCGGCTTCTGCCGCGATTGCCGCGCCGATGCGAGCGAAAAGGCAGCGCGCTGTCCGGCCTGCGGCTCGCCACGCCTCATCCGCCACCGCGAGCTTCATGCACTGGCGATCGC
>Ga0066903_100000232_pt1 | contig 31695 bp, 25 predicted proteins | sample PanSoiMetaGPlot1_FD_67491 | JGI IMG/M metagenome (GOLD analysis project Ga0066903, IMG submission 67491) | Tropical forest soil microbial communities from Panama analyzed to predict greenhouse gas emissions - Panama Soil - Plot 1 (version 2) | ecosystem: Environmental > Terrestrial > Soil >... | reverse complement strand
GTACGCACGCACAGACGCTTACGCCTTCCCGCGAACTTCGACGAGTTCTTGGCGACGCGGAAACGGAAGGTTCGAGCGGGCGTGCGCTATGACGCGAAGCGGTTGGAGCGGCAGTTCACGAACCGGTTGAGAGTCGAGCGCTTCGCTTCCGCAGGGGACTTCGACCGCATTTTCGAGGAGATCCCCCGTATCGCCGAGCTGACCTATCAACGAGGCCTGGGGGCTGGGTTCTCGGACACTCCCGAGCGACGACGGCTGGTACGTCTGTCGCTCGAGAAGGGGTGGTTTCGGGCCTGGGTGCTTTATGTCGACGCGACGCCGGTCGCCTTCTGGCAGGGCTTGGTCTATCGCGGCGTCTATCACTCGGCCACTACGGGGTACGACCCCGAGTACGGCCGTGACCGGGTCGGCATCTATCTGCTGATGCGTGTCATCGCCGACCTCTGTGCCGATTCGGACGTTGACCTCCTGGACTTTGGCTACGGCGACGCCGAGTACAAGCGACACTTCTCGGACGAGTCATGGAGTGAAGGCGACCTCCTGATCTTCGCACCGACGATCCGCGCCAGGACAATCAACGTCGTCCGGACGGTCGTCATGGGAGCCGCGACAGAGGCGCGTCGCATCCTCGAACGCGTCGGAATGACCGATCGGGTCAAGACCGCCTGGCGTCGACGCATCAGAAAGCAGGCGTAGATCGGGTCTCTCGAGATGTATCTAGCCGATCGGTTAGCTTCGTCGTCGACCTTCTCTTCTAACGACCGTCGCGGTTTCCGAACCCGGAAACTACGGTTCCGGCAGTGAGCTTCCAAGTGGACATCGACGCAGTAGTCGTCTCGTACAACAGCTCCGAGACGTTGCGCAGTTGTGTCGAGCCTCTTGCGGAACTGGCTCGCGTAAGCGTCATCGTGGTGGACAACGCCTCTTCGGACCGAAGCTTGGACGTCCTCGGGGGCCTTCCCATTCGGCGGATCGCCCTCCGTGACAACAATGGTTTCGCTCACGGCTGCAACGTTGGTTGGCGAGCTGGGGAGGCGCGCTATGTCCTCTTTCTCAATCCGGATGCCTTGATCGATGCCGCGTCGCTCGATCGCCTTGCAGCGGTCCTGGACTCAGACGAGACCGCCGGCGTCGTCGCGCCGAAGATCCTCGAGGGTGACGGCTCGCTCGACTTCTCCCAGCGGCGCTTCCCGCGTCTTCGATCGACCTTCTCGCAGGCACTGTTCCTGCACCGCGTCTTTCCGCGCGCCGCCTGGAGTGACGAGGTAATCCGCACCACTGACGCGTACGATCGGGCGAGCCGAGTCGACTGGGTTTCCGGGGCGTGCTTCATGGTTCGTCGCACGCTGCTCGAGAGGCTCGGCGGCCTGGACGAAGGTTTCTTTATGTACTGCGAGGACAAAGACTTCTGTCGGCGGGTCTGGTCGAGTGGCTACGAAGTCCGCTTCGAACCCGGCTCCGTCGCGGTGCACGAAGGTGGTGTGTCTGCCCCCCGGGCCGGATTGCTCCCAGTCATGGCGGCGAGTCGGATCCGGTACGCGCGCAAGCATCTTCGCGCGCCTCTCGCACTTCTGGAGCAACTCGGCGTCAGCCTTCTTGCTCTCACACACGTCGTCGTCTCCCGCGGCGGGCGAGCGCGGCGCGCAGGCCATGCCGCTGCCTTCATGGTCGCCGTAGGGCTGCGGTCGCCGGCTCAGCCGCCGTCGATCACTGCCGAATAGCCGGCTCGCCGCCGGCCTACTCGACCGATACGCTCGGCACGCGCCGCGTTGTGGCGACCCTTCGGATTCCTTTACCCAGCCGCTTCGTGAGCATCATTGGGTCGTGGCGCGCGGCGAGCGCGAGGCTCGCCAGTGTCTCTCGCGGAGCGCGTATGCCCCGGAGCCTGGCGAGGTCCCAATAACCGTCCGCCAGGCGCCGTCGTAGTACGCGGCGCTGCGTCCGGGTGAGCCCTGTGCGTCGGAGAAGATCGTCGTAGAGCCAGACGGTGCAATCGAGGTATGTCTCACCCCCCTCGGGGTGGACTGACGTGACCGATGCGGGGTCGTCCGTCATCAGGATTGCGGCTGGGCCGGCAACAGCACAAACGGGACCCGAAAGCCCAAGTTTGAAGAAAAGGTGCGTGTCGACTCGGCGTGTGAGGCGGCTCTCCGCCCCACCGACCGCAAGGTACGCGTCTCGCCGCATGAGGCACACAGAGAAGTTGATGATGGGGTGGCGGGAGGCGAAGAGCCAGTCAGCATTTGCGCGAAGCTCGTGCGGCGCCTCGGACTCGAAACCGGTCAGCCCCCAGAATGTGAGGCCTGCGTAGCGCGGATCTCCGCTCAGCGCATCTGAGAAGTAGAGAACCCCTTGACCGTCCGTCGCCTCGATCGCGCGCTCCATCCGCATTAAGTGCGATGCGTCCCACAGGTCGTCCGAGTCCAAGAAGGCAACATAGTCCGAGCGGCTCCGCTCGACGCAGAGGTTGCGCACCCTGCTTTGGCCGAGCCGTGGCTGCGTAATCAGGGTGACCTGATCGCCGTAGGCCGCGACTACGGCTGCTGTGCCATCTGTGGAGCCATCATCGACCACGATGATCTCGTCAGGTGGACGCCGCTGCTCGAGAGCGCTATCGAGCGCGCGCTCGACGAGCGTGGCCCTGTTGTACGTTGGAATGACGGCCGCGATCGACCAGCGCCGGTTCTCGATCTCTTCTCCGATGCTTCGCTCCATCACTCTGCGCACGTCCTCGTACCTCGACACAACGCGGACGATCAAAGGCTAGACGTGAAGGGTGGGCGCCGATACAGACAACTTGGCGAGTGTTGCACTGGTCTCCTAGACGACTGGTCAGACTGCGAGGCCTACAGCCGTGGGGTCTGAGCCCCGGCGGCCGTCCCGATGCCGGTGTCGACGCGCCCTTCACCGCTAAGCCTCTTGTCGAGGATCAGGTCGAACAGGCGCGCGAGTTCCCGTGATCGGCACCGCCATTCGAGTCTCGCCAGGAACTCGTCGGTGGGTCCTGCCGTCGGCTCGCCATCGCGCTTCCTTCGGACCTGCATCGCAATGGCCTCGGCAATGGCGTCGACGTCGGACGGACGGCAAATCGTTGCGTTGCCAGCCGCAAGCAACAGGTCGCGAGCGTCTCCGTCGGGGACGGCGGCGAGAATCGGCTTCCGCGCGGCTATGTACTCGTAGGTCTTGCCGGGAATGATGCCGACCCTTCGGCCTTCCGTGACTTCGTGCATAGGGAGGAAGAGGAGGTCGGCCGACCTAAGGAGCTCCAGCGCGCGCGAATGCGGAACGTAACCATGCAGCTTGACGGCGTCGGAGCGCGCCGCAACCTCGCTGTCCGCAGGCGTGAGCACGCCGGCGAGGTGCACCTCGATCGGCTCGAGTTCCGGCTCACGGTTCCGAAGCTGCTCGACGGCCTCTACGAGGAACACGTGCGAGCGTGTGAGGATGTCGACGTTCGAGAGCGTGCCGCCGAGCAAACGATGGAGATGCCGTAAGCGTCGATGCTCGAGTCCTTGCTCCGTGTGGAGATAGCCCGTGTGGACGATGCGGAAGGCGCTGTCGTCTCGTTCTCTCGCCGCGGTCGCGAAGTCATCACACGAGAAGCCATTTGGAATCGTGACGATCGGAGTCGTCCCGAGGCTCTGAAAAGTGCTCCGTACTCGGGCTGTTGCCTCCGGTGTGTTCATAACGACCCCGTCTGCGCCGGACAAGGCCGCCTGCATCGTCCGTCTTGCGCTCGCGCGGTGAAGTCGTGACGGATACACCATCATCTCGTCGAGAGCCCACGGATCATTGAGGTCGACGACTAACGGCTTCCCAAGCATCTCGCTCAGGCGATGCGCGGACCGGAAGCTGTCGAACGGTACAAGCGGCGCGTAGATGATCTCGATGTCGGGCGGCAGTTCCGGCGCGACAGCGAGCACGCCCTCCGTCCACCAACGCGACCAGGGTGTATCGAGTCCAAGCCAGCGCTCCGCGCGTCCTCGCCGACGGCCGGACTCGACGATTCCGCTTTCGCCGGGGAGGCGTCGGACGTCCGCGCTGGTTGGAAGATCGCGTTGAAGGGTCTCGTCCTGCGGTGTCCAATGGCTCTCACGCCGGCCGAGGCCCGTCACAACCACCGTCTCGTAACCGAAGTCGGGGAGATGGCCGATCAGGCGGGCATTCCGCTGCACTGCCGCACCCCCGACCGGCGGAAAGTGATACGCGAGGCAGAGGACCTTTCTCACTGGGCGAGTTCGAATGGCGCGGCACTCTCGGACGGGTCGCCAAAAGTCCGGACAACGCGAGCGGGTGCCCCTACGGCGACGGCATGTGCCGGGACATCGGCGAGCACGACGGAGTTCGCCCCGATCACAGCCCCGCGGCCGATCGTGACACCCGGGCCAACGACGACGTTTTGGCCGAGCCATGCACCATCACCGATCGTGATGGGCTCGACCTGAGCAATCCCCTGGTCAAGGACTGGAAGGCGGACGTCCTCGAAGGCGTGTCTGTGATCGGCAACGTAGACATTCCGCGCCAGGAGGACTCGCTCGCCCAATCGGACGCAAGAACTCGCCGAGATGACCGCAGTACCGGCGATTGACGTTCCGGCTCCGATGATCAGCACCGGCCCGGGTGCGTCCCCGACCGTTTGGAGGCATGACCCGGCACCGACGTATACATCGTCGCCGATGTCCATTCGATCGGCTCCGATGATTCGGACCGGCAGCTCGAGGACAGTCCGCTTCCCCAACCGGTGAAAGCCGCCGGCCACGAGCAGACAGAACACCTTCGAGGCGATCGCACGGCCCTCGAGATAGCTGTGGAGCACAAGGCGCCCGACAAATCGTCGAGGGCTCATGAGTCTCATGATAGGCGGGCCTCCCGCGAAGCCAGGCTGGCCGATGGGATCGTTTCCGGCCGAGTCGTCCTGGACCAAGAGGCGGATAGCCTGCCGGCATGTTTCAGCTATCTGAGGGCTCGTTCTGGCTTGACTGGCTGCGCGTTCCGACACAACTTGGCGCCGAGGAGCACGGCTCGGCTGTATGGGAGGCGAACGGGCGCGCGCTCAAGTGGAATCCCGCAGTCGGTGACGGCGGTCCACTGAGGCGTTACTCGCTCGGCCCGCTGACGATCTACTCGAGTCACATTCGAACAACACCGCCGCCCGGCAGCGGCTGGGAGCCTGTCGCCGCCTTAACCCAGGGCGCGGACGATTGCGCATTCGTCTGGCGATCCGAGGCAGGCGTCTACCTCCCGTTCGACCCGGACGAGGCCGTCCTCGCACTCTTGAGTGAGGCGTACGTACGCGCAGAAGTCGGCGCTGTGGGCACGCGTGCCAAGGCTTCTGCACGACGAATCTATTACCGGACGCGCCCGATCATGCCGCGGGCCGCTCAACTCGCCATTCGGAGGCGCTTCGCGCATTGGCAACGCCGGCAACGGTTTCCACTTTGGCCGGCCGAGCCTGCTTTGCATGACCTTTGCGAGCAGCTCCTGGGGTTTGCCGCGGAGGTGGCATCGGAGCCGGTGCCGTGGATCGGACCGTGGCCGAAGCCATTCTCGTGGGCCCTTGTTCTCACACACGATGTCGAGACTGCGCAGGGGTATCGGAACATCGGGCGAGTCTGTGATCTCGAACAGAGCCGCGGCTATCGCTCCTCGTGGAATCTCGTACCTAGACGTGACTACACGGTCGACGACGCCCGTGTTGCCGAGTTGAAGCAATCGGGTTGGGAGGTTGGGGTTCACGGCCTGCATCACGATGGTCGTGACCTCGGGTCCGACGAACTTCTTGCGGCACGCCTCCCCGAAATCCACCGGTGGGCGGAACGTTGGGGCGCCCGCGGATTCCGAGCGCCGGCAACCCAGCGGAACTGGGACATGATGCCACGGCTGGGTTTCGAGTACGACTCTTCGTATCCCGACACAGATCCGTTCGAACCCCAGGGAGGAGGGTGTTGCTCGTGGCTGCCATTCCTGAACGGGGCTCTCGTGGAACTGCCGATCACGTTGCCGCAGGACCACACGCTGTTCGTGATTCTGGGAGAACGAGACGGAAGCCTCTGGTTGGAAAAGGCGCGGCTCCTGCGCGCGCGGGGAGGAATGGCCTTGCTCGACACCCATCCCGACTATCTCTTCGACGAACCGGCGACCGTCGCCTACGACCAGTTCCTCGCCACCTTTAAGGACGATCCCACTGCATGGCGGGCGCTGCCGGCGGATGTCGCGTCCTGGTGGCGTCGGCGCGCGGCTACTCGCATCGAGTGGGATGGCGCCGGCTGGTCTGCAATAGGCCCCGGTGCTGACGAGGCGGTCGTCGCTTTCGTCGACCCAACTACGCGGCGTAGCGGTAGAGCAGAGCACCGGCAAGGCGACTGACCGACTTTGGCGAGCGACGGATCACGCCACGCGCCAACCCTGCGAAATGGTCGCTCCCGAGGTTACGCCCTCCTTGTGTGCCGAGCGTCGAGTAGACAAGCTCACTTTCGGTTGATCCCCACCCCGCCTTGAAGCGCCGCAGACCCTCGTCCTCGGTGTCCGTCCGTCCCCAATCGAATGTGTGGCAGCCGGCGTCGAGCGATTGCGAGATAGCCTCGTGGAAGAGGGCCGTGTTCGCGCGGAGTCGCCAGTGCGTGGCGTCCGATGCGCCGTACTTGTAGACGACGATCCCATTCGACTGCAGAAACACCCCGCCAGCAAGCGGCACACCCGCACGCTCGGCTAGGAGCAGAAACCCGTTGCCCGTCTTCATGAGTCGCTCCCACAGCAAGGAGAAGTAGCGTCGGCGTTGGACTGGGACTCCGAGCCTGCGCCGCGTAGCGACGTGCATTGCGTAGAACCGGTGCGTGAGATCGTCAGGGCTGTCCGCCCGGCGGACGACCACTCCCTCGCGCGACGCGACGCGTATACCTTGGCGGACGCTCGAGCGATAGTTCCGAACGACTGCGTCGAGATCGCTTGCGAGAGCCAATCGGTGTACGACACCTCGGGTCTGTTGAAAGCCGGTAGGAAGCGACGCTCTGATCTCATGTGAAGAAACACCTTCGGCACGACGCGCGCTGTCGACTGCGTCGACGAGCTCCGCCCACGAGTCTCCAATGGGGCCGCACTCGTCGCTGAATGGAAGCGAGATCCAACGCCGAGACCCAAGCGGCGTTCGAGCCTCGATGACTGGTATGCCTGCTTTCAGCATTGCTCCGTCTTCCAGAGCCAGCACAAAGGCAGTGAAGCTGTAGCACCGCGCGAGGAAGGCCGTCCACGCGGGCTGGTGCAGGGGCGTGGCATCTGGACGTGTTGCGACGAAGTCGAGCCAGCGCGGATCGTCTGTACCCAGCCTGACCAGCTCGGTTCTCCCGGGGAGCGGGCTCGAGGATGGCTTCTCCTGGGTCGGTCTAAACATTCGCTTGCTCGCCAGCCGTCGCTACGGCTTCGATTTCGTCGCCGACTTGGGCTTCTTCTTTGACTTGGGCTTGGCCTTGAGGGGAAGCTCGAAAGCCCCGATGTCCGCCCGTTTGCCCTGTGGCCGGGCCACGCCGGCCCGATCTCTCGCAGGGTAGCGATCTGGATCGGCGCGACCTACTGCAGGAGAGCCACGCTTCAACCGGAGGTTGCCGGCGGAGTAGTTCGCGAAGATGGACTTCTCCACACCCGGTCCATTGACCGTGATGTCCGTCTTGCTGCAGTGATCGGCAGAGCCTCCGCTCCCGCCGTAATACCAGAGGTTGTGGCTGAAAGTCCCACCACTCGACCCAAGGCTTCCGGAGATGGGGCAGGTTTGTTGAGCCCCGAGGTTGTTGATCAGCGAGAGCGAGGGATAGGAGGCGTACTGGAAGATCGCCGGTCGGGTCCATGTGTTGTTCTCGATCAGTGAGTTGACGATGTCTGCGTCGCTCGCGCCGTCGATTGCGGGTCCTCCCACGCCGTCGAACACGCAGTTGCGAACGGTCAAACCTGAGAACTTGCCGGTAAGAAAGAGGCTCGCTGAGTTCGGCCCACGACCGTCCGCCGCCGGTCCACTTACCACCCTTCCGCTCTTCGGGCCATTGGTGAACCGACAAGAGTCGAAGACGACAGCCATCGCCGGTGATCCATTGCCCGAGAAGTAGAAATTCTCGGAATGCTGGTTGTCCGTGCCATCACCGCCGCCGCACGGAGCCGCTTGCCACCGAACATCCTTGAACGTGACGCGCTTGAAGGTCGTATTCGTCAAGCCGAAGGCGACGTTCGTCTGTTCTCCCCCGCAGGCTGAGGAGTCATACGTTGGGCCGACCGATAGATCCGTGAACTCGAGGTGATCCGAATCGTTGAGGCTGAGGCGAGCGTCGCAGAGTTGCGCCGGGGGAATGAGCGCATAGGGCGCGCTGTCGCTACAGGTAATCGCGAGGCTGCTGAAGCGAAGGTACGAGGAGTCGGCTGTTATGACCTGGTAGAGAGTCACTCCGCGTATCTCGACGTGATTGGCGTGTTCGAAGAGGAGTGGGCAGACTACGCGAGCACCACGGATGCCGACGAATGTGACGAACTTCCTCTTTGAGCCCGTGATGGGCTCGCAGGTCGTGTAATCGCCGCGCGCGACTGTGACGGAAGCCCCGGGAGGGGCTGTGGCAAAGGCATGTGCGAAGCTTCGGCACGGTGCCTTCCTCGTACATCCACCTGTATCAGAGCCGCCAGGCGTGACGAAGAGCATCGCCGGGCGCGCAGACGCGCTGCCGGAGGCAGGCGCGACGACTCCGAACGAGAGAACCAGCAGGATTAGCCATGCGCCGCTTCGGAGAACGGCGCGGATCATGAGGGATGTCGTTCTGGAGCCGAGGCGAATTGGCTCCGCGGAACAGAAACCCTGAAAGCGACCGATCCGAGCGCGAGCACGATGAACAGAAGGAAGGTGACCTGGAGAAAGGTTAGGGCATCGTAGGTCGCCATTCCGAAGCCAAATGCCGTGACCGAGGCGGCGCACGCGGCGAGAAGGTTCCCTCGCGGTGTGTGATCCTTTCGAGCTGCTGCGCCTAGGCGGATCAGAAACGACAGAAATATCCAAAGCCACGCAAGGACGGCGGCGATTCCTGCCTCCATGCCCGTAGACAGCCAACCGTCGTCCGTGATGAACGAGTTCTTGTAAGGGTCCGCATCGTCGGTGATTCGGGTTCCGTAGCCGAGCCCGAGAACGGGATGCTGGCCAATGACGGTCATACCCGGACCGAAGGAGGCGACGCGCCCGCTGCCGACTTGCCCACCCTGTTGCTGTGCAATTACCCCGCCGTTCGCGAAGAAGAGGTCCTTGAGTGTTCCTAGGGTGCCCGGGAGCGCGAGGTGTACCGCCAGGAGCAGCGGCAGGATGAGGTATTTCGTGCGGCCAAAGAGCTGACGCATATCACGCGGCCGCAAGACGACAAGGACAACGAGTGTGACCCCGAGCATGACGATGCCGGTCCTCGAAAGAGTGCCAACCGCCGCAGCCAGGAGCAGAAAAGTCGCGAACCACCAACGCCCCTTGCGCGTCCGTGCTGCTAGGTACCCCGCGAGCGGAACAAGCATGACGAGGAATGCGCTGAGCGCGATGGGATGTTGTGCGGATCCCAAGACACGAAGATGTCCTCCTCGGGCGAGATCGGTTGCGGACAGCTGGTCGGTCAATCGCAAGAACGGAAAGAGCGTGCCGAGGTGGTTGAAGGCGTTCCAGTGGGTGCGCGATTCGATCAGGCTGAAGAAGGCGACGACGGCTCCTCCACCGACGAGCACACGAAGGATCGCCTCGACGTCCTCGAACGTTCGCGCGACGCTCGTGATGAGGAAGTAGACCAGCAGCAAGCTCATGAAGACCGAGTACTGCTTGATCGCCGCCGAACCGAGACCTGGCTGGTCGAGGCGGCTTCCGGAAACGGCTATCGACGTCAGATACACGAGCGCGAGCGTCGCCAGAGGCACGTCCATGAGAGACTTCCGAAACCGAACGCGCGGATCGATCAACAGCGCGGTGACCCACAAGCCGGCAGCCGCGAACAGAAGGATCCGATAGATCTCGAGGTTGAACGGCAGCCCCGATCGGAAGTCGTAGCGGCGGATCGGTATGAAGATGAGGGCCAGGATGATCGCGGAGACGACGGAGCGCCAGCTCAGGATCCTTCGCTGATTGAGGGCCACCAGCGCAACGAGGCATCCGAGAACGCCACCCGCAAGCCCGAGGCGGCTGGTCGGATGGCGTAACAGTACGAGGCTCGAGCAACTCAGAATCGCGACCAGCGTCGCCCAGGCCGCGACCGGAGCCCTGCTCCGTCCGCCGGCGATCGCTTGCATCAAGCTTGCCGGCGAACGCGGGTCGATTCGCCGGCAGCCCCGGCCTGCGGCGCAAACTCGCCTGGCACTACGCGTACACGAGGACGCAGGTTCTCGAGGATGAAGACGAGCCCAAACGTGGCGGCCATGACGAGTACAAACACGACGACAGGCGGCGTTTTACTCCGCGGCGTGGCAACCAGAGCCTCCGCAGGCACAGCTCGGTTCAGGAGTTGAAGCTGCGCCTGCTTGTCGAACGGAACACCGGATTCTCGCTGTTGCCTGGCGATTACCGCCTGCAAGGCCGGAATGGTGTCGTTCGCCAGAACTGCCGAGCTAGCGGGCGTACCGGCTGTTGCGGATACGGAAACGGTGGGAAGTGCCGTCGACGCCCGATTCGTATAACCGAAGTCTGCCGCGAGCGTGCCGCGGATCCCGTGCGTTCGGATCGCGGCCTTGGTTACCGCATCGCTAGTGGCGAGCGCAGCGTAGGTCACCGCGAGTTGGACTGGGTCTTGACTTGAGCTCGTAACCAGCACACGCGTGGTGCTCACCCACTTCTCGTGCTGTCGATATTCGAGCCCATGCGGCCCGACCTTCACGAACGACAAGAATGCAAGCGCACACGCCAAAACAAACCCGATGAGGACGACCCATTTGAATCGTCGTAGGACGCTGAAGAAGAGCTGGATGTCCACGGACTAGCTCACCATCGGATGCGGGTCCTCGAGGGCACGCGACTCGCTGAGGTAAAGCGCTGCGGCAGCGGTACGGTTCTCGACCCCAAGCTTCCGAAAAATGGCACCGAGATGGAACTTGACGCCGTGCACGGAGAGCGACAGCTGATGCGCGATCTGCCCGTTCGTGAGGCCGCGGGCAGCAAGAGCGAGCACGTCGCGCTCGCGCGGCGACAGTTGATCAAGGCCGACACCCGTCTCGCTCTTGAGGGCGGAATTCTGCAAGGCAGCTTTCATGGTGGAGAATTCGGCGCTCGATCGCCACGCGCCGAAGGGCCAGAGAAACACCTAGCCACGTGGCTAGGGACGAAAGGTACGGTGAAGCGATGCCAGGAACATTCGACCCTGCTCAGAGAGTGGAGCTATTCCTGGTCTGTTCCGCCGGGGGTCACCTCCAGCAGTTGGTCTTGCTTCGTGAGGCATGGCGCGACCGATCGCGTCTTTGGATCACTGACGACGCGCTTGACACGCGCTCCATGCTCACGGGCGAGGCTGTCGCGTTCGGGGATCCACCGAGCTCGCGCAGTTTCCGGAGTCTCGTCCGAAACACGTTTCGGGCTGGCCGGCTCCTAGCTCGCCACCGTCCAGCAATCGTCCTGACCACCGGGGCCGCGATTGCCTTTCCCTACGTGTGGCTCGGCCGGCTCTTCGGCGCAGAGGTCATCTACGTCGAGAGCGTGACGCGGATCGATTCGCCCTCGACAACCTTGCGGTTGGTTCGCCCGGCCGCCAGCCGCGTCTACGTGCAGTGGCCGGAACTGGCGGAACGAGTGCGCGGTGCTCGGTACGAGGGCACTGTGTTTGCATCCGAATGATCGTGTTCACCATCGGTACGAGTGAGCCCTTCGATCGGCTCGTTTCGGTGGCCGACGCGGTCGCGGACGCTTGCCAGGAACGCGTGCTAGTGCAAGGCGGAGATTCGCGCTGCCGCCTCGAGCGTGCAGAGATGGTGAGCTTTGTCCAGTATGACGAGCTGCTGAAACTCGTAAGTGAGGCGCGTATCGTCGTGACGCATGCAGGCGCCGGGTCAGTACTCCTTGCGCTCGGTCAGGGAAAGCGTCCAGTGCTTGTTCCGCGCAGGCGTCACTACCGTGAGGCGGTCGATGACCACCAGGTGATCTTCGGGGAACGCATGGCGTCACTCGGGCTGGCGCATGTCGTCTCCGATCCCGCGGACCTGCCGCAGTTCCTGCGCTCTCTACCGGAGCAGGAGGCGCGGCCTGATTCCCGAACGGGCTCGCTCTCCCAGGCTTTGCGCATTTATGTCGCCCAGCGGCTGGGTCCGCCGTCAGGCGCTGCGTAGTTGCCGCACCCGGGCGATGAGGGCCGGCTCGCGGACGAGCACCATCGCCGTGTAGATCGCGGCGCCGACGGCAATCTCGAGCACTAGCCGCACCGCAGGTGTCGAGCCGGCGTTGAGTAGTGCGTAGCGGACCGCCGCGACGCCGGCAGCCATGACGAGGGTCGCCTCGGTAATTCGCCTGAATGTCCGCACGTACCTCCTGAGGGTGACGCCCACGACGCGGCAGGACAACCAGGTGTTCAAGGGGAGGAGAGCCACGCGCACGATCGCCACCGATGCGGCGACACCTACGACACCCCAAAGGACGCCGACGACGAAGCCCGCGATGCTGGCGATGGAGCAGAGAACGTTGAACCACAGGAACGTGCCGGGTCGATTTTGCGATTGGAGGATGCTCAGGTTCAGACCCTGCAAGGTGATCGCGAGGCCGCCGATGCAGAGGAGTTGCAGGACCGGAATGGCTTCGTGCCACTGGTCGCCGAAGACGACGGGAACGAGATCGGGGGCGACGATGATGATGCCGGCGAAAGCCGGGAACATGATTGCCGCCGTGGCCGCAGTCGTACGCAGCCAGGTGGTGACCACCCTGTCCGTGTCCGTCTGGATTCGCGACAAGGCGGGGAACAGGACTTGCGAAACAGGTGCGACGATCCTCCCGAGCGGCGAAACCATCGCGTTGTACGCGAGCGTGTAGATGCCAAGCGCCGGAGGCCCCAGGTAACGCCCGACGATGAGGTTGTCGGCATTGTCGGTCGCGTACGTGAAGAGCCGGCTGAGGAACGCCTTGATTCCGTAGGAGCCGAGATCGCGAAGGCTGGCCATCGAAAAGGTCAATGAAGGGCGCCAGGGCGATGCGGTCCAGAGCATGATCAGCGAGACCACGGCCGCCGCGACGGCGCCGCCAACGATTGACCAAGCGCCGAACCCGAGCGCCGCCATCGTGATCGCCGTCACGATGCGCGCGAGTCCTCCGGTTATTTCCCGGAGCTCGAGACCGCGGAAGGCCAGGTCGCGGGTCAGGAGCGCCGCCTGGGTCGCGGAGAGCGCCGTGAGAACGAAGGTGAGCGCGAGGACCCTGAAGAGCGATGTCACCTCCGGCTCCGAGAAGAAGCGTCCGATCGCCGGAGCGACGGCGAATGACACGGCCGCAATCACGACGCCACCGGCTGTCGTCGTCCAGAAGACCGTTGAGCGGTCACGCTCGGTGATGGCGACCCGCTGGACGAGCGCCGACCCGAGCGAGAGATCGGTGAAGATGAGTGCGATTCCGGCAAAGATGAACGCCATGCCGGCGAGCCCGTACTCGGTCGGTGTAAGGGCGCGCGCGAGAACGACAGCCATCACGGTCCGACCGCCCTGATCGACGATCTGCGAAGCAAGCTTCCAGAGGAAGCCGCTGTTCATCTTCGCGCGGAGGCTTGCTTCTTCGTTTAGTCCCGCGGCTGACTCCACGCTCATGAAGTGACAGTAGAGGGGGCGGAGCGCTCCCGTGAGGGTACTCTGGAAATCCTGACCGTTTGGCTAGTCGCTAGGCCCGACGAGCGTGCGTCTCGTTGGGGTCTTGACACGGCCGACTGTCGAAACGACGGAGACCGCTATCGCCTCGCGGAACTCGCCCAGAATCGTCCTCGCCGTGCCGTCGCGAAAGACGGAGGCTGTGACGGCCGCAAGGCATCGCCGGCGTTCGTGGCGTGTTAGCGGCGCGTCGCGTATTGCCTCGACATAACCCTTCACGACACGAAAGCGTGGCATCGGATGTCCGCGGAAGCCCGGATAAGTCCACAGGCTCCGCTCGAGGTCCGTGCTCGTGCTCCACCCGCCGGACTGAGCGGCGTGCTGCCGCCGTAGGTATAGCGGCTCGGGCACCTCCACCAGCTTGCCGCGGAGCGCGAGCTCTACGACGAGGACGAGATCGGCCGGGAAGAAGTATCTGAGCAGGCGGGTCGACCGGAGAGCGGAGGTGCGAACGACTCCGTAGAACGGTGGCAGAAACCCTCCGTGCAGATGTCCCGACGGGTGCTCGAGCAGAGCCCGGAGGCGACCGTCCGGGGTAGCCTCACTTACCGCGCCCTGTTCGGCCCAATAGCGTAGGTGGTGGCCGCGCTCGTCGATGATCTCCGTCTGAGGAAAGGCGACGACGGCATCCGGACCGACCTCGTCGAGGAGGGCAACGCATCTCTCGAGGCCGGTCGGCCTGATCAGGTCGTCGTCCGCAGCCCAGCGAAACAGTTCCCCTCTCGCGGCCTGGACGGCGAAGTTGTGGTTCGGCGCGACGCCGATGTTCTCGTTGTGCCGGACATGGCGCACGCGGCTGTCGCTGCGGCTGAGCTCGTGACAGATCGTCTCCGTTCGGTCCGAAGAGGCATTGTCGACGATCAGCAACTCGAAGTCCTCGAAGGTTGATTCGAGAATCGATGCCACGGAGCCTTCGAGGTAGCGGTCGCCGTTGTACACCGGCAGTCCAATCGTCAGGCGTGGTGGCTCTGACCTCATCGCTGAAGTAGGTGCTGCGTCTTCTTCTGGAGAAACGGTCGCAGGCCGAGCTTGCCGCGCACGCGCGACCTCACAGTTCCGCGTGTGGATCGGGCTTCACGGGCGATGAACGCGACGTGGCCGCGCCGGAGGAACAGCGGTAACTCTCGCTCGTCGACGACTGGTGCCGCAGGATGATGCACGTACTCGACGAGCAGCTGTGTATAGGGATTGCTCGGCAGCGGCTCGAGCCACGGCTTCTGGAGCGCGTGATGGAGGAAGAACGGACGAGTGCCTGCGTCGTCCACGCAGGTCAGATCCCCGTCAACGCGCACTCCTCTGAAGGGCGCGTGCGGCGCGTATCGGTAAGGGAGCGTCACCGTCCGTGCACGGAACTCGGGACTCGCGAGCAGCGCGTTCGCAACGTCCTGGTCGAGGATGAAGAATGGAAGGCTGAGGTCTTCGTCCGCCGCGCCGATGTGTGTCTCGTGGGGGTCGACTCTTTCGACGCCGTCCGCCAGTGCCTGGAAGAACGCTATGCCAGACGCCCGCGGGACCGCGAAGAAGCCGCCGTTCACGTAGGTTCGAGGCTCGAGCCCACCGATCTGAAGGCGCTCCTCCCACTCGCGCCAGGTCTCTGCGGTCTGCCCAGGTCTGCCGATGTCCTCGAAGACGACAATGGATCCGAGCTGCACTTGGTTGATGATTTCGTCAAGCGGTCGGACGCAGAGAATGTCGGCGTCGATGAACAGCATCAAGTCGTCTGGACGCTCCAGCGGTCCGAAGGGCTTCGAGAATGCGTAGTGCTTCCTGAGATCGGCCGGTGCCTGAATCAAGGTTGCCGCGTCCGATAACGCTTCGACCTGGGCGGGCGTCAGGCCCGTGTCGACAACGACGATCGGGCCGGTATGGCCGTTCACTCTAAGGGAGGTGACGAGACCGACCAGTCCAGGGAAGAAGCGGTCGTTTGCCACGGTGTAGACGGAGACGCCCATGTTGGCGAGTCAAGCTAAGGCAGAGCTATCGGGCTGGCTGTTCTCGACTCCTGACGGCGAGCACTTGGTTGGTCCGCCGCGGAGAGTCTGCGAGATGGTGATGAGGTAGGCACTGGGCAAACGTTAGTGTGGCCGCGTTCTGCCGAGCGGACGGTCCAGGTATGGACCTGCCCGTTTTGGAGTCAGGCAACACCATCTGGTCGGAGAGGCCGACGCGACGTCACGCGCGTCGCTCGGGACCGGCTCAGTTATGAGGCAACCCGTGACCGCCAACGGAGCTCCCGGTCCATCGTCCCCGCTTCCCAGAGGGACGTCAATCGCCGGATTCGGATGTATCGGTCGCCGTCGAAGTCCTCATTAGTGAGACCGATGTCGCGGTAGGCGGCAATCAGTTCGCGCGCCCCACGTTCGGCGTTCCACTCGAAATGCAGCTCTGGGAACGTCCTGCGAAGCTTCGAGAAGTCGACCCGATAGGAACGCTGATCCGCTGAAGACCCCTCGGCCACCTCGATCTCGCAGCCGGTCACTTCCCCAAGCACCTCGGCTAGCTCGCGGACGAGGTAGTTCTGCTCGTCGGTGCCGATGTTGTAGGCCTCGCTTCGCGTGAGTTCCTCTGGAGCCTCGAGGAGGGCGAGCGTGGCTTTCGCGATGTCGCGAACATGCACCATCGGCCGCCAAGCCATTCCGTCGCTGAGCAGACGGATGCGTCCCGTCGTGTGCGCCCAAGCGGCGAGGTTGTTCAGCACGATGTCGAGCCGGAGCCGCGGCGACGCGCCGAAGACGGTCGCGTTGCGCATCGAAACGACGGAGAAGTTGGCGTCCGTGAGATCGAGGAGGCTTTCCTCGGCGCGAACCTTCGACTCCGCATATGCCGTGAGAGGCCGTAGCGGGGCATGCTCATCAAGCGCTCGATCTGTTCCTGACGCGCCGTACATCGAGCAGGAGGAGACAAAGACGAACCGACCCACCCCCGCCGCACGTGCGGCGCTCGCGAGCACGAGCGTGCCCTCGTAGTTCACAGCTTCGGTCAGGCCTGGGCGGATATCACCGAGCGGATCGTTGGACAGAGCGGCGAGGTGGACGACCGCGTCGAAGCCGATCAAGTCCTCCGGTGCGACGTCCCGGATATCACCGAGGCGGCCTACGATCGTTGGCGGGTCTGAGCCGAAGTCGCAGCCTCGGTAGAGGTCGGCGTCGAGCCCATCGACATCGTGGCCGGCCTCCGCGAGGTACGGGGCGAGCACGGACCCGATGTAGCCGCGGTGACCGGTGACGAGGACTCTCATCTCTGCCGCACGGTAGTCATCGACCGGCCGTCATTCAACGCGACTATCGTCCTGGAAAGACTCTGGGTCCTAGGATGCCGATCGACTGGAACAGCGTGCCGTCAGCCGACGACGTCGGCGAGGAGCTCCTCGAGCTCATGCGGGAGCTATTCGCTGTTCCTCGAAGCCTGACGGGAAACGGCGTACGCGAGACGCTCGCGATTCTTGCAAGGGACGTCCCCCTCGACGTCGTCGAGACCCCGTCGGGGACTCCAGTGTTCGACTGGGTCGTGCCCCGCGAATGGAACGTTCGAGCAGCCTGGATCGAAGGCCCGAACGGCGAAAGGCTCGTCGACTTCGCAGACTCGCCGCTGCACGTTCTCGGCTACAGCCTGCCGGTCGACACGAGGCTTTCGCTCGAAGAGCTCCGAGGCCATATCTTCACGCACAATCAAGATCCGGAGCTCGTCCCGTATCGCACTTCGTACTGGGAGGAGCAATGGGGCTTCTGCATGAGTCGCCGCCAGCTCGAGTCGCTCGAGAACGGCAGCTACCGCGCTGTCATCGACGCTGACCTCGCAGAAGGCTCTCTTACGTCGGGCGAGGTGAACATCGAGGGTGCTTCCGAACGGCAGTTTCTGCTCAGCACCTATGTCTGTCACCCCGCGCTCGCAAACGACAACCTCTCGGGCATCGTCGTCCTCTGGGCGCTCGCGCGGACTCTTGCGACGCAGCAGCTCGCTCAGACGTACCGGCTGTTGTGGAGCCCCGGGACGCTGGGGCCGCTCTGCTGGCTCTCGCGCAATCTCGAGACGCTCGACCGCGTTCGAGACGGTCTCGTCATCTCATGCGTCGGCGATCCGGGGCCCCTTCGCTATAAGCGCAGCCGTCGGGGTGACGCAGACGTCGACCGCGTCGCGGCCTATCTTCTCCGCTGGGACGGCGACGGTATCGTCAGCGACTGGCAGCCGACTGGAGGAGACGAGCGCCAGTACTGCTCGCCCGGGTTCGATCTCCCCGTCGGAACGCTTTCGCGGACGCCGCACGGCCTCTTCCCCGAGTACCACTCGTCCGCGGACGACCTGACGCTTGTCACGCCTGCCGCGCTTGCATCGTCATTTCGCACGGCGTTGGAGATCATTGATCTCGTCGAGACGAACGCTCGCTACCGGAACCTGTCGCCGTACGGCGAACCGCAGCTAGGTAGGCGAGGTCTCTACCAGAGCGTTCCGGATGGGACGAACCCCGAGACCGCTTTCCTCTGGGTGCTGAATCTCTCCGACGGCAGTACCGACCTCCTCACGATTGCCGAGCGGTCGGGCATTCCATTCGGGTCGGTTCGCCACGCTGCTCGAACGCTCGAGCAGCACGACCTGCTCGAGGAAGTGCCTCGAGACACAGACAGGTGACGGTAGCTGTCGTCACTGGCGCCAGCCGGGGAATCGGGAGGGCGACCTCTCTTGCGCTGGCTGAGGCGGGCTTCGATCTAGCGCTGGTCGGCCGTTCGGCTGCCGGGCTCGAAGAGACCAAGGGTCAGATCGCCGAGCGTGGAGGGACTGCGTTTGGGATGACGGCCGACGTGACGGACGCCGGTGCCGTGCGTGCGGCCGTCGAGTCGATCGAGGAGCACGGCCCGATCGGGGTACTCGTGAACAACGCAGGGACGCTGCTTGCAATCGGCCCGCTGTGGGAGGTCGATCCGGATGATTGGTGGTCTGATCTGCGGTCGAGCCTTGGCGGCGCGTTTCTCTTCTGCCGCGAAGTCGTGCCGAGAATGCTCGCCCGGCGTGCGGGCCGCATCGTCAATGTCACGAGCTACGCCGGGCTCCGGCCGGCCCCGTACCAGACCGGGTACGCCTGTGCGAAGGCGGGAGTCGTCAGCTTGACCGAGGCGCTCGCTGCCTCACTCGAAGAGCACGGCATCAAGGCGTTTGCGGTCGCGCCCGGCTTCACCAGAACGGAGATGACGCGGAGGCTGACCGAGTCGGAGGCAGGGCGTCGATGGTTACCCCATCTCACCGAGGCGCAGGTCGTCGAGGTCGAACGCTCGGCGAATTTGATCACCCTGCTCGCGAGCGGCGGCGCCGACGCGCTTAGCGGCCGGCTGGTCCATGCGCTTGACGACCTCGACGCTCTTGTTGGCCGAGTGGACGAGATCCGGCGTGACGATCTCTACGTTCCGCGTCTCCGCCGGTTGCCCGAAGAAGGCTAGGTTCCTAGTCGTGTAGGTAGTTCGCCCAGGCTCGATCGCGCTCGCTGATGGTGCGCACGGCCGCTGGCGGCCAGTCGATCCCGAACGCAGGATCGTCCCAACGGACGCCGGCCGACGCGGCCGGAACGTAGGGACTGGAGATCATGTACAGAACCTCAGCGCCGTCAACGAGCGTCTGAAAGCCGTGCGCGAATCCTTTCGGGATGTAGATCGCTGTGGCGCTTTCGGCGTCGAGTTCAACACCGAACCACTCCGCGTGGCTCGGCGAGCCCGGGCGTAGGTCGACGATGACGTCGAAGATCGCGCCTTCCGTGCAGCGGACGAGCTTCGCCTCCTCGTGCGGCGCTCGCTGGAAGTGAAGGCCGCGCAACGTGCCGACATCTCCGTTCCGCGAGATGCTGCATTGTGCGAGCTCGGCCACGAGTCCGTGGGCGCTGAACTCCTCGCGGCACCAGGTGCGCGCGAAGAATCCGCGTTCGTCTTCGTGGCGCTCCGTCTCGACGAGATACGCACCCCGAAGCGGTGTCTCGACGAATTTCACAGCCCTACGGTCAGTTTCCTGCAGGTGAACGCCTCGGCGAAGCGGTCCGGTGCAACAGCCTCCATGCCGCGGAGGCGCATGAGCCCTCGGAACGTGTCGCGATCGAACCAGTGCTTGCCGGACTGGCTCGGAAAGCTCTGCTCGACGAGCGTCAGTTTTTGCTCCACGATCGTCTCCGGAAGGGCTACGAACAGGTTGGGGCGGCCCAGATCGCCGTCGACCTTCGGGATCTCGTACTCGAGAATGAGGTGATTCCTGAAGGTGTTCCATGTGAGCTCGCACGCGAGACGGTGGTCCTGGTGAAAGTCGTAGCCGGCGTGGGTGAAGACGATCTCGGGGTTCACGCGCGCCTTGAGCGTCTCGAATACGTCTTTGACCTCGCCGCCGACATACGGGAGGAACCCGTCGCGGAATTCGTGGACCTCGACGCGCACGTTCTTGACGCCGGCAAGGAACGCGGCAGCGCTCGCGCGAGCCTCGGCCGCTCTGTCGCCTGGCGCCGCGAGCACGATCCAGTCAACCTCGAGGTCCGGGTTCGATCGTGCGAGCAGCAACAACGTCCCGCCGCAACCGATCTCGATGTCGTCGGCGTGGCAGCCGATCGCAAGGACGCGGCGAAGCGGATCAGCTGGAGACAGGCTGAACACGCACGTCCGCAGGCGCTGCCATCTCGCGGATCTCCTCGATCGGCGCGCGCTGCCACGGCGCCTGGCCCGACTCGTGCATGTTCTCCAGACGCTGGCGATCCTTGATCGTGTCCATCGCCCCGAAGAACCCCTCGTACGGATACGCGACGAGCTCGTTCTTTGCGATGAGGCGCGCGAACGTCTCCTCGACGAGTTCATCTCCCGGTTGGATCGAGTTCAGAAGCTCCCGCTTGAATACGAAGAAGCCGCCGTTGATGCGGATATCCGAGTGGCTCAGATCTTCGACCGCTAGGACGTTGCCGGTCTCGTCGGACCTCACGAGGTGCGCGTTGAACTGTGGCCGAACGGAGAGGAACATCGCGGTCTTCCTGGATTCGTGGAACGCGTCGATCACGTTGGGTAGCGGCGCGTCGGTCAGTCCGTCTCCGTACGTCGCGAGGAAGGCCTCGTCGTCACCGATATACCGCTCGACCGCCTTTAGCCGCTCGCCGATCGTCGAGTTGAGGCCGGTGTCCACGAATGTCATCCGCCACTCCTCGAGATCGCGCGAGAGGAGCTCCAGTTTGGTGCCGTTGCTGTCACGGTCAAGCACGAAGTCGTTCAGCAAGGCGCCGTTGTACGAGAGGAAGTACTGCTTGATCACTTCCGCCTTGTAGCCGAGGCAGAGGATGAACTCGTCGTGCCCCCACATCGAGTAGTACCTCATCAGGTGCCACAGGATGGGCTTGCCGCCGATCTCGATCATCGGCTTCGGGATGCGCCGAGTCTCCTCGCCCATGCGCACGCCGAAACCCCCGCAGAAAATGACGACCTTCATGAGTTGCTTGACAGTTAAGGTCGTGCTCAGCGGCCGGTCAACTGGCGGTCTGGCGGGGTCTCGAGGACTGTCGCAGTAGGGATCGGGACGATGAGCTCGGCGCCCCACTCTTTCGTATAGGCGAGCTGCGCCGCGATCTCCTTCGCGAGGTTCCAGGGGAGGATGACGATTGCGTCAGGACGGGTCTCCGCAATCCGATCCGGCGGCTCGATCGGGATCTGCGTTCCCGGAGTAAACCTGCCGTGCTTGTACGGGTTGCGGTCGACCGTGTAGTCGAGGAAGTCTGTTCGGATCCCGCAGTAGTTGAGCAACGTGTTCCCTTTGCCGGGTGCCCCGTAGCCGACCACATGCTTGCCTACCCGCCGGCGTTCGATCAGCAGATCGAGCAGTGCGCGCTTTGACTCCTCGACGTCATGTGCGAAGCGCCGATAACGCTCGGGATCGCGAAGTCCTTCCGCTTCTTCGCGGGCGATGTGTTCGGTGACACTCGACGCCGGTTCCGCAACCGAGGAGTCGTGAACGGCATAGACACGTAGCGAGCCTCCATGGCTTGGTAGCTGCTCGACGTCGACGACGGTAAGCCCGTGAGTCGCGAAGACCTCGCAGATCGTCGCCAAGGAAAAGTAGGAGAAATGCTCGTGGTAGATGGTGTCGTACTGCAGTCCCTCGAGGAGCCGAGCGAGGTGCGGAAATTCGAACGTTGCGGTGCCGCTGGTCCCTAGCAGGATCGCAACTCCGCGGACGAAGTCGTTGAGATCCGGCACCTGAGCCAGGACGTTGTTGCCGAGCACGAGGTCGGCTCTACCGCGCTCAGAGACGAGGCGCTCCGCGAGTCCCGCGCCGAAGAACTCGACAAGCGTCGGCACACCACGCTCCTCCGCGGCACGCGCGACGTTCGCCGCCGGGTCGATCCCAAGCACGGGAATCCCCTTCGGCAGGAAGTGCTGCAGCAAGTAGCCGTCATTCGAGGCAAGCTCGACGACCAGGCTGTCGGAAGTCAGTGCGAGCCTTGAGGCGATCATGTCCACGTACCACCGCGCATGCTCGACCCACGAATCGGAGTACGCGGAGAAGTACGCGTACTCCTCGAAAATCTCGTCGGGAGGAACGAACGAAGGGAGCTGTGCGAGCCAACAGCGCGTGCACACTCTGACGTGCAGTGGATAGAAGGGCTCCATCGCCTCGAGTTCTTCGCCGGGAAGGAAGCTCTCGCACAGCGGAGACTTCCCGAGATCGACCATGCTCAGCTCGAGGGGCGTCCCGCAGAAGCGACAGTGCGTTCCTCCGGGAGTCACCATGTCGCCGATCCGGTCAACACAGGAATCAACATGACCGCACAAGCTAGCGAGCCAGGAGCGTGGAACGTGCCCCTCGTATGGACAGACACGCCCCTATACATGTCGCCATGGTGGCCGAGCCGCGGCCGAAGCTAAGGTCAGGATCATGTCGGCCTCGACGGGCAGCCCAAAGTCGATCTGCTTCTACGGTCACTTTGGAACGATGAACACGGGAAACGAGAGCACCCTCCTCGCGATTCTGTGGCGTCTTCGTCACATCTACCCTGGCTGGCGATTTTGCTGCATCTGTACGAATCCCGAGGCCGTCGCCGCACGCGACGGGATCGACGCTGTCCCGATCTCCCGGCGGGATGCTCGGCTGTGGGACGTCGACGCTCGGCTCGACAGACGCCTGCGGACGGCATTCATAGCGGTTGGTGAGGAGCTCAAGGATTACATCCGTGCGTTCAGGACCCTAAGGAAGACGGCGATCCTCGTCGTACCGGGCACGGGGTTGCTGACGAACGCCTACGGCCTCTCCGCTTGGGGGCCGTACAACTTGTTCAAGTGGACGCTGATGGCGAAGCTGCGCCGCTGCAAGGTCCTCTTCGTGAGCGTCGGTGCCGGCCCGATCTACGGTGCCCCTGGGCGACTTCTCGTGAAGTCGTCGCTCCTTCTCGCCGACTACCGCTCGTATCGAGACGACACCAGTTTGAGTTACCTCCGGCAGATCGGCTTTCGCGCGAAGAACGACCGTGTGTACCCCGATCTCGCATTCAGCCTGCCCGAAACTCTGTTCCAACGTGCCAACGGAGCTGGACCGACACGCGTCGTGGGCCTCGGTCTGATGCTGTATGCCGGGAGATACAGCGTCGAAGATCCCGTTCCCGAAACGTACTCGGCGTACCTGGAGTCACTCGCGGAGTTCGTCAAGTGGCTCCTCGAACATGACTACGACATCAGGCTCCTGCTCGGCGATGGCGACAACGTCGTGATCGACGAGTTCAAGTCGGTGCTTCGAGGACGCGTCGGAATGTACGACGAGTCGCGTGTCGTCGACGAGCCCATGACCTCCGTTGACGAAGTGCTCGCGCAGCTGGCTGAAACGGACATCGTCGTCGCGACAAGGTTCCACAACGTCCTGCTGGCCTTGATGCTGAACAAGCCGGTCGTGGCGATCTCGTTCCACCACAAATCCACCTCTCTGATGGACGACATGGGGCTGGCTGAGTACTGCCTGGACATCAATCGCATCGATAGCGACTCATTGATCGACCGATTTCAGGAAGCGGTGACGCATCGCGGGGAGATCAAGCAGACCGTCGCACAGAAGGTCGTGGAATCGCGCAGCGCGCTGGACGACCAATACGACGCGCTCTTCGAGAGGTAGAAGCGGCATGAGTCGAGCGCTCTCGGAGCTGAACGAACTGGTCTGGCATCGGCTGCCGGCGCCTGTACGTGACTCGAGGATCGCGCGTGCCTACGGGACGAGGATGCACGACTCAGTCCGCCGCACCGCCGACCGCGAGATGTATTTCGGCACGCTGTTCTTACGGAATCGGCCGGCGCTCGAGCTCTTGCGACAGCTGGTGGAGGACAAAGAGGGCGGCAGATTGCGCATTGCGGTCCTCGGTTGCAGCATCGGAGCCGAGGTCTACTCGATCCTCTGGACGCTTCGTCCTGCGCTGCCTGATCTCGAGGTCGTCGTGCATGGAGTCGACGTCTCGCCCGAAGTCCTCGAGTACGCCGAAGTGGGGCTCTACGGGTCCGACGCGTCCGAGAGGGTCGGTGCGTCGATCTTTGACCGCCTAACCGAGGAAGAACTGGAGGGAATGTTCGATTGGCGGGGCGATCGCGGCCGGATAAAGCCATGGCTTCGCGAAGGAATCACCTGGACTCTCGGTGATGCGTGTGATCCAGACCTCGTTGAGAGCGTCGGAGTGCAAGACATCGTTGTCGCAAGCAACTTCCTCTGCCATCTGGATGCGTCGGCTGCCGAGACCTGTCTCCGGAACCTCCCAAGGCTGACGAGAGCCGGGGGCTATCTGTTCGTCTCCGGAGTCGATCTCGACATTCGGACAAGGGTCGCACTCGACCTTGGCTGGACACCCGTGACCGAACTCCTGCCCGAAATGCACGAGGGGGACCCGCTCGTGCGCGCCGACTGGCCGTGGCGCTGGTGGGGCTTGGAGCCACTCGACCGCACACGGCCGGATTGGCACACTCGCTACGCGACGGCGTTTCAGGTCGGCGCAGTCAGCGAGCGGTAAGCACCAACACCCAGTCATGGTCGCCGGCGCTATTCCGGGGGGGTGCGGTCACCCGGACGCGTCCGGCGTTTCGGAACGGAGAGTGCCCGACCCTCGAGGACTTCCCGCTCGTCGGGTCGTACCACCTGCCTTGCACGCGACCGGCGAAACGCCCCATGTCGACCGTGATCGTGCCGCCCGTTGGAAGGTACGACATGGCCAAGGTCCCATCGGGCGTAATCGATGTGGTCACGTAGTTGCTCGAACCGACATTGCCTTGCGTTTTCACTGAGCCGAAGCCACCCGTCACCACCTTGTGGTCCTGGTCTGGAACGAGTTGAAACCAGCGACGGCCCGAGAACAGCCGGATGAGATATCGCATCTGTCGACTTCCGGTCGTATTCAGGTGGTTCTTCCATCCGGGCGCGAACGGCCAGGTGTAGTGATTGCCGTAGAACTGTCCGGTCGCGCCGCTCAGCATGCTCCAGTACTCCTGACGTCGGAGGATCGGCGGGTCTCCTGGCGAGATCGATGACCCGTTCTGCTCGAACTCATAACCGGCCTCGATCAAGAAGACGGGAAGCCTTGGAGCACGGTTGTACTCGTGCAGAATCTGTGCGTAGGTCGGGAAGTAGCTGTACGCGGCATCAAGATCGACGACGTCGTTCCAGCGCGGATCGTCGCGTGAGGCGCTGCTCGGGAAGTCGAGCTCGATCGTCTGGAGCCGGGATGGATCGGCTGCCTGTATGCCTTCGGCGACGGCGTGGACCAGGCCGTCGTCGACCGTACTCTTCCAGGTCTGGAAGTCGTTGCCGCTCATCCAAATGATGTTCGGAAACCGCTTGTAGCGGTTTCCGAGAAAGCGTCCGTAACCGCGCGCCTTCGCGAGGTCGTTCCGACGGAGGACGCCGAGCCATCCGCCCGTTTCGATCGGGTCTAGGAGGACGACCATTCCGGCCGTCTCCGCGAGCCGGAGCATTGCGTCAGCCCGAGCGAAGTACGCTGGATTCGGAGTTGCGAGGTCCCCCGGGGTGGTGAAGGGTTTGATGCCGTCAAAGGTTGAGCCGTCGTCGCGGCAGCCGGTGTACGTGACGCAGAGGAGGTTGATCCAGAGGGCGTTGAATCCGGCGGCTTGTCGGTTCTTGATGTAGAAGTCGGCGTTTTTGACGCTGAGGTTCCCGATCAGAGCCTGCGGAGAGTCGCCGACGATCATAAAAGGCCTATTTCGCTGATCAACGAGGTAGCGACGGTTGGCCGACAGGCGTAGTGGATAGACAGGCTTCCCACGAGCTGTCGTGCCGTTGTCGGCCTTCGCCGTGGCGCGGGCAGCCACGGCAGCTATTGCAACGAAGAGAACGAATGCTGCGCTCGCCACGCTAATGGCTCGTCGCATCACGAGCTTCCGAGCATCAGTCGTTAGGGCAGAAGGCCGTACACGGTCACTGCATTGACGCCGGCGACGAAGACCTTCCCGTTCGCGACTAGCGGGACGCTGAACTTGGAAGCGACGTCAGCCGTGTCGCGCGAGCCCGCGGCGGAGCTGTTGTACAGCTCCTTCAGCACCCCGTTGGCCGAGTTGAGCGGGTCGTAGGCGTAGAGAACGCCGGGGGCGCTCGTCCCGTTTCGTTGCACAGCCCACAGGATCCCGTTCGTGGAGCCGTTGGCCGAGACCGCCATCGACCCGCCCCTGTCGGGGAAGACGGCCGCGGAGCGGAAGGTCGGGCTCGTTGAGAGGAGTCCGTTCGTCAGTTTGAAGGCCTGGAGGTTGTCGTTGAGAGGGCTGAAGAAGACGTATCCACCGAAGTAGACCGGCGGAATGAAGTTCCCGGGCTCGGGAGAACCGTTCGGAAAGATGTTCGGCAGCGTCTGAACGATGTTGTTCGTCGATGAGTTGAAGTGGCCCATGTTGTCGCGGTCGACGAGATAGATCGACCCGTCCTTCCCCGAACTCACCATCTCGTGCGGATGCGCACCCGGTTGATCCGGCAACAGCAGCGCACCGCCCGAACCGAGGTCGTGGTTGCCAAGGTTTAGGGCATCCTGGTTGAAGGGCGCGAAGTAGTCGGTTACGACACCGCCGGTCGTCATCCTGACGTAGCTGTCGCCCCACTCGCGCGACCCATCGAACTCGCCGTCGCCCGTGATGAAGTAGAGCGAGCCCGTGGCGTCGGACGCGATCCCACCGCCGCTCATCCAGATTCCCGCTCCCTCTTGGTCCGGAGTGGCGCAGAAGACGAGTGTCTGCTGCAGCGTCGTCGCGTTGTAGCCGAGGACCCAGCCATGGTACGGCTGGTTGTCTCCATGGCTCGCAAACCCGAAGTAGATGCTGCCGTTCAGGAGCAGCAGCCCTGTTCGCTGGTTCTCCCTTAGCGGGTCGAACGGGACCCGCCCGCCCGACGACCCCGCTCCTGTCCCGGGAACGCTCGCCTGAATGACAACCGGGCCGCCGAACTTCTCCGCGCCGGTAGTGAGGTCGAGCGCGTGCAGCCGCTGGACGTAGTTTGTCGTGCTCCCCGAGACCTCCTTTGTCTTTGCAACGACGTAGATCGTGTTCGTCACCGGGTCAATGACCGGGGTGCTTGTTATCCCGATCTCGGGTGCGATGTCGCAGCATTCGCCCGTGTCTCCTGCCGGAACGGTCGTGATCCCGTGTGCCGGGTCGATGAAGCTGTCCTTCCACAACGGCGTCGTCGTGCGACCATCGGCATCGTAGGCGTAGACGCTGTCGTGCTCCGTTGCGATGAAGACGACGTTGTGCGTCCCCTGACCCGGGATCGCGAGGTTCTCGACGTAAAGGGGTGACGCGAGGGCCAGCCCATCGAGCGGAAGAGAGAAGAGCTTTCCGAACGAGCTGTTGTTGACGTTGGCGGGAGTGAGAACCGTTTCATTCAGGTTCTGTCCTGTCCGCATATTGTCGTTGTGATAGGTGAACATCCCGGTGTAATTCGAGATGTATGCCTTCCCGTTCGCCGACAGCGTTCCATCGCTAGTCACCGCGGTGACCGTGTGCGTCCCGGCAACAGCGGGGGCGCTATAGGCGCCCGAAGCAGTGATCGTGCCGACCGCGGTAGAACCGCCGTTGATTCCATCCACGGACCACGAGACTGTCGGCGTTCCGCCCCCGGGAGCAGTCGCGGTGAATTGCTGAGTCTCCCCCGGCGTCAGCGCCACCTGCCTCGGCGTAAGGAACAGCCCTGTGAAGGCGGTCGCAATGTTCGAGTACGGGCCGAGGACATTTGCCGTGTCGATTGCGCGCACGCGATAGGAGTAGCTCGTCCCCGCCGTGAGCCCCGCGTCCAAGTACGTGGTCGTCGTCGGTGTAGCGATCTGGGTGAAATTCGAGCAGTTGTCACCCTGACAGCGCTCGACCCGGTACCCGGTGACGCCGGCCGTGTCTGTTGAGGCGCCCCAACTCAGATCGATCTGGGTCGAGCTCCGCGCGGTGGCGGTCAGATTGCTCGGTGGGGAAGGAACGGTCGTTCCTGCGTGGCTCATGTCCGCCTGAATCTGGGTGGCAGTCAGCGCACTGTTGTAGATGCGCACGTCGTCGATCAGGCCGCTGAAGCGCTGCCCGTAAAGGCTGTCTCCCCCGATCTGAAGCGGGTTCGTAGAGCTCGCGATCGTGCCGGTTCTGGGTTGGCTCGAGGCAAGTGAACCGTTCACGTAGAGCCGCAGCGACGTGCCATCGTAGGTAAGGGCAAGATGCGACCAGCTGTTCGCCGGCAGAGGCCCGGGCGCGACCGTGTTTGCTGCAGACCCGCTGAAGGTACCGCCGCCCGCGGGCGCGCCGCCTTGGTCGGACGTTCCTTCAAGGTAATAATTGTCATCGCCCTTGTAGATCACATCTCGCCAGTTCGATGTCACGGTTGACGGATCGACCCAGGCCTCGAGTGTCATCCCATTGCCCAGCTGCAGAGACCCGGAGTTTGGAATGCTGACCAGTGAATTCGTCCCGTTGAACGAGAGGGCTGACCCGTACTTGCCGCTAGAGGTCCAGGTGGCATTGGAGATCGTCCCGGTGTTGCCGTTGCCAGATGCGTCCGAGACGGTCGTGCCGGCCCCCTCGTCGAAGGAGTAGGACGCGACAAGCCCCAGTGCGGCAGTCGTGGTCGACGCCGCATTCGAATAGGGGCCGAGGTTGCCGGCTGCGTCGAAGGCTCTGACCTGATAGCTGTACGTCGTGTTGGCAGTCAGTCCGGTGTCGTTGTACGAAGTAGCCGGGCCGTTCAGCTGAACCAGATGCGAGAAGTCCGTGCAGCCGGCGCCTTGACAGCGGTCGATGCGGTAGCCGGTTACGCCGACATTGTCCGTGGCGGCACCCCATGTCAGGTCGATCTCGCCGGATCCGACCGCCGACGCAGCGAGCGTCCCGGGCGCCGAGGGCGGCGTGGTGTCGGCGCTCGCCGGCGTGCTAGCGGTGGCGCTATTCGAGACAGGGCCGACATTGCCGGCGGCGTCGAGGGCGCGCACCTCGTAGCTGTAGCTCGAGCCGGCTGCCAGGCCGGTGTCCTGGTACGCGGTTGTCGTGCCGGTGGGTGCGAGCAGTGTGTAGTTCGAGCAACCGGGGCCCTGGCAACGCAACACCTGGTAGCCGGTCACACCCACGTTGTCGGTTGCCGCGCCCCAGCTGAGGTCGATCTCGCCCGAGTTGACGGCAGACGCCGTGAGAGCACCCGGAGCCGACGGGGGCTGGGTGTCCGGAGAGCCGGCTGCGCTGACCGGCGTCGCCATGTCGCTCTGGATCGCGGTCACAGAGAGAGGTGCGTTGTAGATCCGGACTTCGTCGATGAGGCCGTTGAAGTACTGGCCGTAGCTGCTGTCGCCGCCGATCTGAAGCGCGTTCGTTGAGCTAGCGATCGAGCCGGTCTTGGCCTGGCTTCCGATCAGCACGCCGTTGACGTAGAGCCGGAGAGTCGCACCATCGTACGTCACAGCCAGGTGCGACCAGGTGTTGGCCGGTAGCGGGCTCGTTCCGAAGACGTTGCCGTACGAGCCGCCGATAATCCCGCCCGCATTCGGCACTCCGCCGCTGTCGGACGTCCCCTCCAGGTAGTAGTTGTCGTTGCCCTTGTAGATCACGTCGCGCCATGCGCTCGAGGAGACGGCCGGGTCCACCCATGCCTCGAGTGTCATTCCCGAGCTCAGTTGCAGGGAAGCTGAGTTGGCGACGTCGACCCGCGCGTTCGACCCATTGAAGGACAGGGCGCCGCCGTATTTCCCCGAGAACGACCAAGTCGCACCGACCAGGGACCCAGTGTTGCCGTTGCCCGACGCGTCGGTCACGGTCGCGCCCGATCCTTCATCGAACGAATAGGCCGCTACAAGTCCCGGTGCCGTCGCTGCCGGAGTCGTTGCGGCGGCCGTGCTGGAATACGGTCCGAGGTTCCCGGCGGCGTCGGTCGCGCGTACGCGATAGGTGTAGGTCGTGCTGCTCGATACTCCCGAATTGGCGTAGACGGTCGCCGCCCCGATCGCCGCAATCTGTGCGAAGTTGGTGCAGCCGCTGCCGGTACAGCGTTCGATCCTGTAGCCGGTGACGCCGACGTTGTCGCTTGCGGCAGCCCAGCTCAGGTTGATCTGGGTCGCGCTGAACGCAGAAGCGGCTAGCGAACCCGGAGCCGTCGGGGGTTGTGTGTCGGTCGGCGTCGTCGTCGTAGCTGCCGAGGTGTTGGAATACGGACCGAGGTTGCCGGCTGCGTCGATCGCACGCATCCGGTAGGTGTAGGTCGTTCCGGCGGCTAGGCCGGTGTCGTTATACGTCGTCCCGGTTCCGGCGGGCGCCGCGATTTGTGCGAAGTTGGTGCAGCCGCTGCCTGTGCAGCGTTCGATGCGGTAGCCCGTGACGCCGACGTTATCGGTTGCCGCGGTCCAGCTGAGGTTGACCTGCGTCGAGCTCTGAGCAGTGGCTGCGAGCGAGCTCGGGGCGGTAGGAGGCTGTGTATCGCCAGCTGCTGCGGTCGTCGCACTGGAAGCGTTGGAGTAGGGGCCGAGGTTGCCGGCAGCGTCGGTTGCGCGCACGCGGTAGATGTAGGTGGTACCAGCCGTGAGGCCGGTGTCGCTGAACGTCGTTCCCGTTCCGCCAGGCGCCGCGATTTCGGCGAAATTCGTGCACGCGGCGCCGGTGCAACGCTCGATCCGGTAGCCAGTAACGCCCACGTTGTCCGTGGCAGCCGTCCAGCTTAGGTTCACTTGGGTCGCGTTCTGGGCGGTCGCGGCAAGGGAGCCTGGCGCGCTTGGCGGCTGCGTGTCGGTCGTGCTCCCGAGGGGTGTACCCATGTCGGACTGGATCTCTGCTGCCGACAGAGCGCGGTTGTACACCCGCACTTCGTCGATCGTTCCTGCGAAGTATTGGCCGTAGATGCTGTCCCCGCCGATCTGCAGCTGGTTGGTCGAGGTGGCGATGGCACCGGTCCTCGCCTGGCTGGCTACCTGTGTCCCGTTGACGTAGAGGCGGAGCGCCGCGCCGTCATACGTCACCGCAATGTGGGACCAGACAGCGGGAGCTAACGCGGTGGTGCCACTCAGGTCGGCGCCACTCCCGCCGAATGTGCCTCCGCCGTCGGGCGCGCCTCCGTTCGTCGATGTCCCCTCCAGGTAGTAGTTGTCGTTCCCCTTGTAGATCACGTCGCGCCAGTTGCTGTTCACCGTTGTCGGGTTGACCCATGCCTCGAGCGTCATGCCACCCGTAAGCTGCAGTGCCATCGTGTTCGGCACGTTGACGCGCGCGTTGGTCCCGTTGAACGTCAGCGCCTTGCCGTACTTGCCAGCAGTCGTCCAGGTCGCGTTGGCGATCGTCCCTGTATTGCCGTTCCCAGACGCATCGGCAACCGTCGTTCCGCTGCCTTCGTCGAAGGCATAGGCCGCGACGAGGCCTGCTGGGGCGGCTGGCCCTGAAGTGGATGCTGCAAGTACGACAATGA
>Ga0066903_100000229_pt1 | contig 31786 bp, 29 predicted proteins | sample PanSoiMetaGPlot1_FD_67491 | JGI IMG/M metagenome (GOLD analysis project Ga0066903, IMG submission 67491) | Tropical forest soil microbial communities from Panama analyzed to predict greenhouse gas emissions - Panama Soil - Plot 1 (version 2) | ecosystem: Environmental > Terrestrial > Soil >... | reverse complement strand
CGGCATACAGGCTTAGCAGCCATTCTCATAAGGCTGCTGCGCAAACCTGCCCGCTACAGAGTAGCTCGTATCGATGATTTTTCCGGTTTCCAGCAGTTCCTTCAACCTGTGCAGGTTTGAAGCCATTTCTTGCGCCGGGAATTTTCCAATGAGGGCAAGCGCCGCTCGCCCCAGCCTGCCGAAAGGTATTTTCATCACCTCGTGCACGTCTGTCTCACCATCTTTGACCGCGGGGCCGAAATGCATTTCCCAATAGGTTCTCAATCTCGGTGAAGTGACCGTCTCATAGCGAATCAACGCGTTCGCGTGCTCTTCAATCACCCTTACCGTCCAGTTCGCGCGCATGCCCAGGGGACCTTGTATCGTCCATCGAGACGTTGTCGGATCGATCTGTTCGACCGCAATAACGTCTCCCAGGAAGCTCGGCAGATTTCTGAAATCCCGGTAAAACCTGAAAACCTCCGTTACTGGCCGTCGAATCGTTACGCCTGCATCCATCATGTTTTCGTCTCGCGGCGGCAGTGAAGTCCCTTGCATGAGGTGCGCCTCCTCATTTCCAACTCTGACTCTGCTATTCGATGAGCTCGCTCGGTTGGAGGGCGTCCATTTCGCAGTTGCTTTGGCTCATACGAAGTCCGCTCCGTCGATATCGATCTTGTCGCGGGAACGCTCGCATTATCGTCGTGGCTGCATTGCGTTCTCTGCGAGACGCTCAAATTCCGGTGCCGGCAATAGTCCGGCAATAAGGCGGCGGGCCAATAGCCATGCCGGCGTGCCATGAACGCCATATCTGCGACCGATCATCTCGGCTTTGGTCACCGCCGCTTCCGCACCTTCATCGGCAAGAGCGGCGTGCATGCCGGCGAGCCCGATGCCCGACTCGCTAGCGTGCCGATCAATCACGGCGGGATCTTCGAGGTCCTCGGACAAGACAAAGTGAGCGTCAAACAGCGCTTTGTGGAACTGGCTGAAGGCGCGCGGCTGATGCTGCCGTGCCCATTCCGCAGCCGCCAAGGCCCGGCGCGTATTGGGTAGCCGCGGCGGCCAGCTCAGCGGCAGTCCGGCCGCCTTGGCCTCGCGCTCCAGCATGGCGTACATCGGCCCTTTGCGCGGCCCAGCCTCAACCCCGCCGGGCGGAATGTCGGGGTGAGCCTGGAACGGCAGCTCAACGACATCGAGCCCACGGCGCACGAGGATCGCATTCCTGTGCTGCGCGACGTAGCAGAACGGGCAGATGAAGTCATACCAGTGCAGGACTGTTCGAGGGTCATCCTGCCTGTCGTTGGCGATAGCCGCGTCCGCATCACGCATGATGCCAGCCGGATCTTGACATCCGTATCGTTGCTCCCGGACGGCTGGAACTCCAGCGCATTCCCGACAACCACGCGGCGAAAGACGGCGACCTATGCGCCCAGCTCAAGATTCTGATCACAGACGATCAGCCAACCTTCGTTGTTTACAATGGCTCGACTTAACTCCGTGGCGAAGTGCGTAAAGAAGCGTCACGCGCCCGGAGAGCCGGCGATCTGCGCTCGCAGATTGTTGGCGAACTCGCTCATGAGCCGCGCGGCGGTCGCCTCGATCAGGCCGGCACTGCGGGCGTATTGGGCGGCTCCGCCGGAGAGTGCAACGTCCATGTGCATGAGCACCTTGGAACCGCTGCCGTCCGGCTCGAGCCGGAAGGAAGCGGTAGCGTTGGCGCCACCGTTCTGCTCGGTGTCGGCGCCCCTCGCCGTGACGCGGGTCGTGTGCTCGTCTGGATCGACCTCCTCGACCTTCATCACGCCATCGAAGGCGAATGCGACTGGACCGAGCGGCACCGAAAGCTTGCCCTTATAGGTGCGATCATCCACGACCTTGGTCAGCTCCGCACCGGGCATGCAGCTCGCGATGCGCCGGATGTCCACAAGGAGCGGCCAAGCCTCTGCCGGAGGCAGCGGCACGGCAAAGGAATTGTCGAACGCGTCTCTGCTGTCCTTTTCGACTTCAGGTTCGGATTTCATTGCGACCTCCATATGAGCGTGGCCGCGCGCCTGGCGTGGCCATGCGCTGTGCATTGCGTGGAAAAATGTCAACGGACAAACACCCGCCAAGGGTATCGCGCCGCAATCGGAAGCTGAGGGAGAGGTGAAAGTTCAGTTCATTTAAAGCATCAAATCGCATCGATGGCGGCCCGCAGTTCCGGTTCCAGCAGCAAGATGCGAGAGCGAGCAGGACGGGTGGGCGTCCGGATAGGTCTTGCGTGCCGATTGATGCCGCATGGCCCAAGCAACAAGGGCCTTCGGAGCTGGTTTTCGCTTCGATACTTCAGTCCCAAGACCCAAGCATCATCCTCTCCGGCGGCGGCTGGCAGCCAAAGCCCACGGCGGGCTTGTGTTTTCCGCGTGTCGGCTTTTCCCCGGCCAAAGCAGCAGGACCTCCGGCTGATTTACGCGGCGCGCCGACGCCAACAGTGTGGCGGCGCAGATTGAAGCAGCAACTTGGGGATCACGATGTTTCAGGCATTTGTGTTGGCGGCATGCACGCCGGCGCTGCTCCTGCTGGCGCTTGTGCTGTGGTACGGGCGGTGCAGGACCGCCGCTCTTATCCTCGCGATCGCGGCGTTCGCCGGGACGATGTCATGGGCAGAGGCGCGTGACGATGGCCGGTATGCGCAGTCTCCCAACCGCGAGTGGTTCCGCAGCCTCACCAACCAGTACGGGATCATGTGCTGCGAGGGCGCCGATGGCATGAGCCTCGACGATCCGGATTGGGAGTTCAGCGGCGATGGCTATCGTGTCCGCATCGAAGGAAACTGGATGCCGGTGCCGGCCCAGGCGATCGTACGACAGCAGAACAAGATGAACCATGCCATGGTGTGGCTGTGGAAGGACGACGGCCAGTGGCGCATTGGGTGCTTCATGCCGGGGACCGGGACGTGAGCACGGGCGGTCCCGACATGCACGCGGCGTGTCCTCTCTCGGACACGCGGTGAGGATCCGTCCTATTCAAACATTCGTTTCCCAACCGTCAAAGTCGCAGTCGTGCTTGAATCCCAGGATGCACATCTCTCTGGTCCAATTCAAAACGGTAGCGTCGCTCATTGTCATTTCCAATGTCGAGCCTGAGATCAGCTGGACTTCTGCATCTGACGCGGAAGGACGGCAATCCACCTCATAGGCCCTGTCCTTCAACTCCGCAGCAAGAGCAGCCGCCTTCTCCAGGGTGTCGGTGTAAAAGAAGAATTCAAGCCGTCGTCGCTGCTCCGGCGTAACGTCATAGGCGCGAAGCTGTCCGAGTGTTTGCGGCGTCATGGCCATCTGGCTTTTGAGATTCGCCTCGAATTCCTTCTCGGAAACGAAGCGGTTCGGCCGCCTCGAGAACAAATCGGACAAGCCCACGTTCGGCTCCCTGTAGGTTGCGGTTCAGCGGCGTACCGAACGATGCTCGCAAAGCAGCATCCGGCTTTCAAGGCGTCGTGCGCGGCGGACGTTGATACCGCTGCCGTTGACCGCGAGGCTCCACTATCGGCGCGGCTCGACGTCGACAGCCGAGAAGCAGCCGTCCGACCTGCTGTCCCAGTAGGTGGCGGAAAATCCCGCCGACGGCACGTCGATGCCGCCGTAACGGCGGGTGACGTCCGGCCAGCGCTCCTCGCAGAGCCCGATGACGTAGATGTCGACGGCCCCGCAGATATCGTTTCCGAACAGCGTGAAGGCGTAGCGTTGCGGTGTGTAGCCGAACAGTGCCGCGACGCGGCAGCAGCCGCCGTTCTCGTCGTAATGGATCGTCAGCCCGGTATCGCCGATCGCGTCATGGGCGGTGCCTGCGTCCACTCCGTATCGCAGCTCGCCTTGCGCAATGCCGCGCACCTGCGCACGCGTCATCCCGAGCCTGAACGGTCCGATGCCTTCGCCGGGCAGGATTGCAAATGTCGTGCGGGCGGGCTCCATGTCCTCGCAATCAACACGCTTCGCGATCAGGCTTCAATACTGCTGGAACGGTGGGCCGCGGGTACACGGTCTCATCAATCGTGCGCGGGCGCGGCTCGGCTCAGAATGGAACGCTGGCGCGGCCGCGCACCGACCAGGTGGTGAAGTTCTGGCTGCCGAGGCCGCCGACTTCGCCGCCGACCAGGATCCTGGCGCCGCCCGCGACGCTGTAGCCGAGACCGGCCGTGGCCCGCCCCGCCCAGCCGTGCACGAACTGCGTCGGCAGCAGCAGCACCGCGTTGTCGCTCGAGAAGTAGTAGTCGCCGTAGAACCCGACATAGGGTGCGAGCGTCGCCCCGCTGTCCCAGACCATCGGGTAAGCCAGCTTGACGCCGCCGCTGGCGCGGCCGGTGGAGAAATCGTTTTCGGTTTGCAGGGTCCCGAGCGTGTCGATGTAGGAGTTATCGTGCTCCCAGATGGCGTAGACTTTTGCCGATGGCTCGATCTCAAGCCACGACGTCCGGTAAAGGCCGGTGAACCCGCCGGAGACGATCCAGCGGTTGCCCGGGAACGAGGCCGCCGCCATGCCGGACACGCCATCGTAATCGATGCCGGAGTACCCGACCGCGGCGTCGAAGCGCACGCTCGGCCAGATGCGCCAGCCGAGATAACCGCCCACGGTCCAGCCGTTGCCCTTGAGCTTGCCGTTGAGCGTCTGCGAGGTGTAATCGAAGTTCTCGTAGCCGCCGAGGACACCGAGCAAGAAGTCCGGCGTCACCTTGCGGGTGAGGCCGGCGAGCACGTTGACTTGGCCGCCACGGATGTCGCCGGCGGATGGATCGGTGTTCCAACCGGTGCCGCGCACGTCGGCCCACAAGAGCCATTCCTTCGGCGGCAGCAATCGCGGCGGCGCCTTGGTCGCCGGTGGCCCGGCATAGTTCAGCGCGGCGAATGCATCATCCACCCGCGTGCCGGCTGCTGACGGATCCGGCGCGACGCCGCGCACACTCGCGGGCAGGTTCTGATTGACTGCGCCACTGTCGCGCAAGACGCCGGCGCGGGCAGCCGCGACCGCGTCATACGGGTCGGCGACGCGTCCGCCGTCCGGCCGCCCGGCGGCGTCCGGCTCGGCCCCGAAATTGAAGCGCAGTCCGGTGCCGTTCGGCGTGATCACGGCGCCGCCGCCATCGGAAAAGCCGTCCGCGATCGCGGCGCTGACGGCGCCTTCGAACGCGGCGCCGGAGGCCTGCGCCTCCACTTTGGTGACCGCAAGCTGCAGCGCGCGCAGCCGGGCGCTGTCCGTTGGAATCTGCACGGTCTGCGTCAGCGCCGGCGACGTGCTTGCAGCGAAACCTGGCGAACCGCCGTAGCTCGCGGTGATGGTATGGGTGCCGACCGTCAGCGAGGAGGTGGTGAAGGCGGCCGTACCCCCCGACAGGGGCACGGTGGCGAGCACCGTGGCGCCATCGGTGAAGGTCACCGTCCCGGTGGGCGTGCCCGCGCTGCTGGTAACCGTGGCGGTGAACGTCACCGCCTGTCCCACATTGCTCGGATTGAGCGACGACACCAGCGTCGTGCTGGTGGCATTCCCTCCGGACACAGTGAGAGTCGCGGTCGCGACATTGCCGTTCCCGCCTTCGATCGAGGTGACCGCCGAGGTCGTGTTGTTCTTCACGCCGGCGGTGGTTCCGGTCACGTTGACCTGGAACGTGCAGGTGCTGTTCGCGGCAAGCGTCGCGCCCGACAGACTGACGCCGCCGCTGCCGGCGACCGCCGTGATGGTGCCGCCGCCGCACGACCCGCTGAGACCGTTCGGCGTCGCCACCACCAGTCCGGCCGGCAGGTTATCGGTGAAGCCGACGCCGGTGAGGGAGGCCGCGCCGCCGTTGGGATTGGCGATGGTGAAGCTCAGCGACGTCGTGCCGCCGATCGGGATGGTCGAAGCCCCGAACGATTTGGATATCGTGGGCGGCGACTGGGTGGCGTTCACCGTTTGTGTCAGCGCCGGCGACGTGCTGGCGGCAAAGCCCGCCGAACCGCCATAGCTCGCGGTGATGGTATGGGTGCCGGCCGCCAGCGAGGAGGTGGTGAACGCGGCGGTACCGCCCGACAGGGGCACGGTGGCGAGCACAGTTGCGCCATCGGTGAAGGTCACCGTGCCGGTCGGCGTGCCTGCGCTGCTGGTGACCGTGGCGGTGAACGTCACCGCCTGTCCCACGGTGCTCGGATTGAGCGAGGACACCAGCGTCGTGCTGGTGGCATTCCCCCCGGTCACCGTGAGAGTCGCGGTCGCGACATTGCCGTTCCCGCCTTCGATGGAGGTGACCGCCGAGGTCGTGTTGTTCTTCACGCCGGCGGTGGTGCCCGTGACGTTGACCTGGAACGTGCAGGTGCTGTTCGCGCCAAGCGTCGCGCCCGACAGACTGATGCCGCCGCTGCCGGCGGTCGCTGTGATGGTACCGCCGCCGCACGGCCCGCTGAGACCGTTGGGCGTAGATACCACCAAGCCGGCAGGCAGGTTGTCGGTGAAGCCAACGCCGGTGAGGGAGGCCGCGCCGTTGGGATTGGCGATGGTGAAGCTCAGCGAGGTCGTGCCGCCGACCGGGACGCTCGACGCGCCGAACGACTTGGATATCGTGGGCGGCGACTGGGTGGAGTTCGCGGTGCTTGCGGTCGCGCTATTGTTCCCGGGACTAGGGTCGAACTGGTCGCTATGCGAGATCGTCGCGGTATTCGTGACGGTAGCGCCGGTATTCTTCTGCACCGTCAGCGTCAGGGTCGCGACGGCGCTCGCGGCTATGCTTCCGACCGTCCAGGTGTTCCCGCTGAAGGCCCCCTGGCTCGCGGTCGCGCTCACCAGCAAGACGCCAGGGGGCAGCGTGTCTTGCGCGGCGACGTTGGTGGCACCGTCCGGTCCCAGATTGCTGATGGTGATGGTGTAGTTGAACGTGGCTCCCGTCGCTGCGGCGGCGGGCGCCGTCTTCGCGATCACGAGATCGGCCCGCTGCGGCGTGACGGTGACGCTCGCCGAGTTGTTTCCGGTAGTTGGGTCGAACTGATTGCTGTTCGAGATCGTCGCCGTGTTCGTCTGCGGATCGGGGCTGACCACCCTAGCTTGCAACGTCAGGGTCGCGGTCGTGCCGTTGTTGACTGTCCCCACGGTCCAGGTACCCGCCGCGAAGCTTCCCTGGCTCACGCTCGCGCTCACGAACGTCAGGCCGGCGGACAGCGAGTCTTGCACGGTGACGCCGTTGGCCGGATTCGGCCCCGAATTGCTGAGGGTGACGGTGAAGGTGACCGTGTCCCCCACGTTCGGGGTCGGGTTGGCCACCGACTTCGCGATCGACAGATCGGCAACCTGCGGCGTGACGGTCACGCTCGCACTGCCGCCGCCAGGGGGGTTGGTAATCGTGGCCGTGTTAGTCACCTGATTGGGCCCCTCCACGCGAGCGGTCAGCGTCAGCGTCGCCGGCGTGCCGGAGTTGACGGTGCCCACGAGCCAGATGCCGGTAGTGTTGTCGTAGGCCCCTTGGCTCGGGGTCGAGAGGAGAAGCGTCAGCCCGGTGGGCAGCTTGTCGCTCACCACGACGCCGCTATCCGATGACGAGCTGGTCACGTTGATGGTGAAGGTGATCGTCTGGCCGACGTTCGGGGTCGCATCGGACACCGATTTCGTGATGGTCAGCGCGGCCTGGGCAGCGTGCGAGCCGAAGACAAGAAGTACGGCCGCGACCAGCACGGACCTGCAAACGCGCGCAATGTTGCGCCAATTCCGGCGCGCTGCCGCCTGCTCACGCGAGCGGCGTGCTGTCAAACCAAGGCTAGACATCGGCCCCAACCCCGTAATCTCGCCCGGTTTGAAATTGTCGCGACAGCGGCTGCGCCGCTACCGCAGCGGCGCTTTACTCACAGAGAAATTGCGTTGGCGAGCGGAGTGCGCGGGAAAAATCGGTGTGACGATACCGGACATTGCGCCGCGCCGGTATTCCACGCTAACGAATTCGCGAAATGCAAAATTCCCAAATCAGTCGGACGATGGTGACAAGATATGGGATCGCGCGCACCGGTGTGTGCAGTCATGCACGAGACAATCGAGCATGTGCGCTTGCACGGCGGAAGCGTCCCGCAATTCAGCCGTGCCACCGCGTTTGACGCGGGCCAGCCTCCGTCCGATACATTGCTTGCGAGATGAGAGATCGGTGATGTCGGACATGGACATCCGGTGATGAGGGTACGGCGGGGCCGATTGCATGCAAGGACCTGCGCTCCTGCGAACGTTCCTGGTTTTCTTCGTCGGCGGACTGTTGCTGACCGCCGCCGTCATCACCCTCTTCCTGATCGGCGATAGCGTCTGGCGGGATTGCCTGCACGACAAGCCCGCCGACGGATGCGCGGACGCGCTGTTCGTTGCCGCGACATCGCCCATCTACGGCCTCGTCCTCGGCATGGGCCTCAATTTCCTCCCGCTCCTTGTGGCGGCGGTGCTGGCTGTCCTTGGCCGGGCAATCTTCCGCGAAGTGCCCCTGTGGTATGTGATGGCGATCCTGCCCGCCTGCGTGCTGGCGCACAGCGTACAGGCGTCGCCGTGGTTTGACAGCGACGGCGCGCGCCCGCTGTTCGAACGCCTCCTGCTGTTCTCAGCCCTGCAGACGCCCGTCCTCCTGATCTGCTGGTGGTGGGATCGACGCAAAAACATCATTGCGGTCGTGCCGAAGCAGTTGTAGCGCGGCGCAGCCCGGCGCGCTTGCGACGAGCGCGATCACGAATATCCCGGCACCGCAGGCTCGCGCAACTCGCGCCATCGCACTTTCTGTGACGCACGGCACATCCGCCGGCAGCCCGTTTGCATAAACCGTCCTGACAAACGCGCGCAAAGCTCGCGGCTCTTACACGTCAGGAGAAAACGCTATGTCCAGCAAGTCGGGCAGAGACTTCATCATGCTGAGTGCAACGACGCACCCGCTCGACCGCCGCACCATGTTATCGGGTTTGGCGGCGCTCACGGCGACCGGCGTCAGTGCCGGTCTGGCTCACGCGGAGGCGTCATCCATGATTGAAGAGGGCTGGACCGCCGGCGGGCTCGTCGGCACCTTCGCACGGCCGCGCAGCGGGCCCGAACGCGGCCCCGCGGTGCTCATCCTCGCCGGATCGGACGGCGTCGCGCGCGACGGCATTTGCCGGGAATACCTCCTGCTGGCGCAGGGCCTCGCGGCCGCCGGCATCCGCTCGCTGCGTTATGACAAGCGCGGCATCGGCGAGAGCGCCGATCTTGTGGAGCGCGAGGACGATGTCGTGGTGCAAGACTTTGTCGACGACGCCGTCACGGCGGCGCGCGATCTTGCTGCGCGTCCTGATGTCTCGGCGGTCTTCATCGCCGGCCACAGCGAGGGCTCGCTGCTCGCGACTCTCGCCGCGCAGAAAACGGCGCTGGCTGGCATTGCCCTGCTGGCCGGGCCCGGCCGACCGCTGCATGTCATTTTGCGCGAGCAGCTGATGGCGATTCCGCTGCCGCCCTCACAGGAGCATTACCGACAGGAGGCGCTCGAGATCCTCGACAAGCTCGCGCGCGGCGAGCGCGTTCCCAATGTCCCGCCCGCTCACATGGCGCTGTTCCGGCCGTCGGTGCAGCCGTTCCTGTTGTCGATCTTCCCGATCGATCCCGCCGCCGAGCTCGGCCGCCTCACCCTGCCGACGTTGATCATACGCGGCGCCTGCGACATCCAGGTGAGCCAAGCGGATTTCGACGCGCTCACGCGGGCGCGGCCCGACGCGGCGAAGCTGCTGCTGCCGCTGACCAATCACGTGTTCAAGCCGGCGCCCGCGGACATCAGCGACCGGGCGGCGCAGATCAAGTCCTACAATCCGGCGGCGCCGCTCGTGCCCGGGCTCGTTCCCGCCGTCGTCGACTTCGTCAGTGCTGCTGGGTCGCGCCGCGGCGCGCTGCGGTGGGCCGGCGAGTAGCTGTCTTCGGTTGTGCCGAGTGCCCCAAGAACGGCATCGCGCCACTCGCGCTTGACCGGCAGCAATGGCGGGATCGGAGCGAGCTCGGGTTCCGGAGTGGGCGGGGCGACCGAAAGCTTGCAATCGATCGGCGATCCCTTGCGCATGAACAGGTTGTAGACCGACCACTCCAGGACATTGCGGCCGCCTCCGTAAGGGAAGCGGCGGGCAATGGACGATACGGAGTAGAATGTTTCGTATGCGTCCTTGTGGCCGAGGCGCAGCTCTTCACCCGTCATCTGGGCCGGCTGGTAGACGACGTTCGACTGATCGTATTTCTCCCAATCAAACGAAACAATCCGGTTTGCCTTTTTCATCTCGTACCACGTCAGCGTCCCTGGATAGGGCGTGAGCACCGAGTAGGCGACCGCATCGTAATTGGCTTGGATGTTGAATTGCGTGGTGGTTTGGAACGTGCTCGTGTCGTCACCATCGAAGCCGAACATGAACAGCCCGAACACCGCGATCCCGTAAGAATGCACCTTCTCCACCAACGCCGCGAATTGCTCGGGGCGGTTCACGTGCTTGTGCACGCTCTTTAACGTCTGGCGCGAGATCGACTCGAAGCCGATCGAAAGCATCGAGCAACCGCTCACGGCGGCAAGCTCGAGCATCGCATCGTCCTGGGCGAGCTTCGAGGTGACGCCGGCCTGCCAGCGAACGTTGCGGTTTTTCAGCGCCCGCATCACCTCCTTCGGCCGCTCCGGCGTTCCAAAGAAATCGGCATCGTTGATGGAGATCATGCGCGATCCGCAATGATCGATCTCGTACATGACCTCGTCGACCGGCCGATAGCGGAACTTGAGCCCGTTCATGAGCGGCTCGGAGCAGAACGTGCAGCCTTGATGGCAACCGCGCGAGGTCTGCACGAACGTTTTGTTGACGTAGCGGTGCCGTTTGACGAGGTCGTAGCGCGGCATGGGAACGCCCACCATCGAATGAAGCTTGTCGGACCGGTAGGTCCCGGTCACGTTGTCTTGCTCCAGGTCATCGAGGATCTTCGGGATGACGAGCTCCGCCTCGCCGATGCAGACTGCGTCGCAGTGTGTCAGCGCCTCCTTGGCCATGAAGCTTGGATGCACGCCGCCCATGATGACGGGCACGCCGCGTCGTCGATACTCATCGGCGATCTGATAGCCCCGATTCACGTAGGCGGTCATGGCCGAGATGCCAACGAGGTCGCACTTGACGTCGAAGTCGATCGACTCAATGTTCTCGTCCGTGAGAACCACCTCGTAACGATCGCGCGGAATGGCGGCAGCGACGGCGAGCAGGCCGGCAATCGGTGAATAAAGCGCCCGGTTGAAGTAAAGCGGCCGCGTTGTCATCGAATCCGTCTTCGGATTGATGAGGTGGATCACTCGATGACGCATTTTGGGGTCTCCCTGCGGACGAGAGAACGCACGGGGGCGAGGCGGCGTTCCAGCGCCGGCCACGATAAGTCTGCATCATGACGATACGTGTGCATCATGGGTTCGACTGGTCCGACCAATGGGGCCGGCGAATTCCCACCGTTTGATCGCCAATGAAACCAGGTGGGCCACGATTATTCGAGCAGCCCGACATCGGTCGTCCGCCGGCCCGCGAGGGGGGAAACGTCCGCTTTGGGTCGATTCTGTTGAAAAACGTCTCAAGCACACGGCCTGACCAGAGCTGGTTGCGAAAGACTGATTGTCGAGAGAAGAAGATTGGTTGGGTCAGCTTCTCATCCGCTTCAGACGTTTCTGCCCGCCCCCGACAATGACTGTTGTGGGTCAGAACGTCGCTTTCGCGATATCTCCGCAACGTCCGCGTAACCCCGATGCCCGCCGTGAAGCGTCCATTCCGGATCGGCCGCTTCGTGCCAACTTGCAGACCACTGTCACGTCGTCTTCTTCATAGGTCTATCCCGGGGCGACAAGAAGCGGAACACACGAGGGTTTGCGAAAATCCCTGATGCCGCGAATGCGACGACGATAAGATGATTGGTCCATGAGACGATCCCGTTTTGGCGAATATCGAGAATTCTTGTCGGTTCCGGCGCTTTGCTGAACACCGAGTACATCGATCCGGATCCATCGGGCCAATGCCAAGGGAAAAGAGGAGTTACATCAAGCACCGGCGTCCATATCCCAGTCGCGGAGCGGAGCATTCTCGGGCCGAGGTCCACTATGTCCGGAGCGAAGGATGCCAGGCTCACAGTCGCGAACAGCAAAAAGAAGCGGCGATGCACGCACAGGCACCAGCAGATGGCGAGGACACCTGCGCAAAGAACATCCGGTACGGTTTGGATGGGGTAGCCGTGCTTGAGGCCGTCTAGCACGCCGTGAGACAAAACCCCCAAAGTGAATGCTGATCCAAGGACCCACACGTCTGAGCGGTAGAACCAGCCCTCTTGCGAAGACTGCAGCCGGCTTGCCGCAATGTGCGCAATTCCGACTGCAGTAAGAGCGTGGAAGGTGACGTTCATAGTCTGCTCGGTTGGGCTGGCGCGCTCGCCCTGGCCCGCGCTGGCGATATCCGTAACTATCGTTCAGTGAATCCGAGCAGCTTGATGACCGCTGTGGATCATGACCATCGATTCAGCGATGTCTGCTGCATGTCCGCCGAGCGCCTTGCTGGTTTTTACCGTGGTGAACCAGCTCGATTTCGAGCGAAATCACCGACCGCCCATAGGGGCAAAGCGATTACCCGTCAGGAAGGACGGTCACCCGGTCACAGCACCACGACAGTGGCGCCGACCCTCACCCAGCTGTTGCACCGCCGCCCCCTGCCTCGTCACTGCCCCCACCCGAGGTCAAGTCGCCAGAGGTCGTGGCTCCAGCGCCGACTACGGTAAGGCCGCCCGTGAACCAGGTCGGGCGTGCCAAGCCGCTATTCCCCCAAGCGTAAAAGCGGACACGCCGGTAGGTCCGAGTCGGGCCATAACCGGCTGTGAGCAATCGCAACAGATCAGCCCCTATTCAATCAACTCGTCCGCGCTTGGCGAGAACGGATGGCGGCAAGCTAAGGCCGAGCACCTTCGCGGTCATGGTGTTCCCTCGCTGATACCAGCTATTCTAAGCGCTACGCCTTGTTAGCTGGCTTGAGCCAAAAATGATCCGATGCTGGACCTTCGCTATTGCGCTCACGCTCGGCATCGCTGCATGCGCCGCCGCGTCCGCGCAGGCCGCCGACGATTTCTATCGCAATAAGCAGGTGCGTCTGCTCATCGGCCATCCGGTTGGTAACGACAATGATGTCGCCGGCCGACTCCTGGCCCGGCATCTCGGCAAGCACATTCCTGGCCGTCCAAGTGTCCTCGTGCAGAATATGACTGCGGCGGCGGGCGTCGCCGCAGCGAACTACCTCTACGGTCAAGCGCCGCGCGATGGCAGCGTGATCGGCACATTCTCGCGGAATGTTCCAAGTCAGGCGATGATCGGCCAGCCCAATATCACGGCCGATCCGCGCCGGTTCATTTGGCTCGGCGCAACCTCATTTCCGGGGCGGATTTGCACGGCAGCGGCGACCGCGCCAATTAAGAGCACGGCCGACCTTTTCGAGCGCGAATTGATCGTCGGGGGATCGGGCGCGGCCTCGACGCTATCTATTGTGCCGACCGTGCTCAACCACGTGCTCGGCACCAAATTTCGCATCATCGAGGGCTACAAGGCGACGCGAGACGTGCTCTTCGCCATCGAACGCGGCGAATTGCAAGGCGCATGCTCGTCTTACAGCCAATTCCGCGCCTTTGACCGTCTTTTCCGCGAGGGCAAATTGCGCATCCTATTCCGGGTTGAGGAGGCCTCCATCAGCGCCATTCCGGATGTGCCCTCAATCTTCGAGTTCGCGAAGACCGATGAGCAGCGCCAGCTGATGCGCTTTGTCTTCTCGAGCGTCGAGTTCGGGCGGCCCTACGTCTTTCCGCCCGACGTGCCTGCGAAGCGTATCGCGATCATGCGCAACGCTATCGCGGCCGCGGTCCGCGGCCCCGAGCTACTCGCCGAGGCGGAAAAGATGAAGCTCGACATGGCCTACCGGTCGCCCGAGCATCTCGAACGCTTGATCGACAATCTTTACCGCACGTCGCCAGCGATGGTTCAGACGATCAAAAAGCTGGTGCCGAATTTGGATTAGAAAGGATTAAGACTATCCGCTCCGAATTAAACGTGAGTCGGATCATTTCATCGGGGGAAATCACCTTTGAGGTCAGGCGCACGTCGTCGCGGCGACGTTGCGCCATGAGTGCCAATCCTCGCGGTCAATCATGCCGAGCGCGCCAATATTGGTGAAGCCGCACATGAAGGAATGGCCTATTTCAATGCGACGATCATGGTCTGATCTACCGTGAGCGGTTCGACATCCGTCTTGCGAAAGCCGGTTGCCTCCATCCAGGCGCGGCACTCTGCGCTGGTGAAGTTGCCGCCGCCCGTGCTCATCAGGAGCATGTTCAAGCTGGACAGCAATCCGTCCACGCTGGATCGGTCGTCGTCGATCAGCCGTCCGTAGACAACGAGTGCCCCGCCCGTGGGAATTGCTTCGTAGGCCTTCTTCAGCAACATCATCCGGGTCGTACGGTCCCAGTTGTGCATTACTCGGCCGAGGATCAGAACGTCGGCCGTGGGAAGAGGGTGCTCGAGGAAGTCGCCGGGATGGAATCGCAGTCGATCCGAGAGCGCGTGCTTGGCCACATAGGCATCGAACAGTTCATGCAACTGCGGCAGATCGAAGCCGCCGCCGGTAATGTGAGGGTGCGCCAAAGCGACCTGAACCGGAACGCAACCCTGCGACGTGCCCACGTCGATCACGCTGCCGTATTGCGACCAAGGGAATTTTGCCGCCAGCGCCTTGGCCACTGGCATGCTTCTGGCGGCCTGGGAGCCCGCAAATCGCCGGAGCGCGGTCTTGTCGGCGTAAAGCGCCGGAAAATCGCCGGTCGCCCGGGCGCCACCTTGAGGCTGTCCCGTTCGAAGCGCCGCCGTCAGCCCTCCCCAGACGTCGTAGTACCGTGAATTGAGGTCCTCCATCAGGGCTCCAATATAGCTCGGCTTGTCGCGGTCGAGGTATGTGTTGGTCGCGCCGGTATTTGCATATTGTCCGTCCCGATCGCGGACCAACAATCCGAGGGCGACGAGAGCGTCGAAGAAGTCGCGGGCCCCACGTTCGTCGATCGCAATTCGTCCCCGAAGAGCATCCCGATCGAGTGGTCCGTCCGCTAACGCGGTGAACAGGTCGAGCTCGACGGCGGCGAGCAGAACCTTTGCTCGCTCGAACGACTGAGCCAGTTCAGTGATGTGAGCCAGTGATAGAACGTCACTCATCGTCACACCTGGATGATTTGAGCTATTGCTTCTCAACAGATCGAGTCAGCCCTACGCCAACGTCCTGACGATACCTTGACGCAATCCGTCCACGTCAAAGAGACACATGCAAGGAGGGAATCGTCCACGTTTTCAATCAGTGACCATCCCAAGGTTGCCACAGCCTACGACGACCAGCAGAGGGAACGCTGGACGCACTGGTTCCGACGGTGAAAAATTTCGTTGGCGATCCCTGTCAGCGCCCTGTCCGGTTGGGGGTCAATCACGTCGTATCGCAAATGTGACGGGCACTTCCGCTTTGGCCCCAATAGCGACCAACAGAGGGCATCGCAGTTTGGCAGCGAACCATTAGCGGCATCGGGGAAGCCGACTAGCCAGGCGATCACCCCCGTCGGCGCGAGCGAGCACGGCGGCGGGCATGTCGAGGCCGAGCGCCTTGCTGGTCTTTTACCGCCGTGGTGAACCAGCTGGCGAAACCACACGACTGCCCTAGCGGGGAAAACCCGTACGATCGTCAGGAACGATGGTCACCCGGTCACAGCACCACGACAGTGGCGCCGACCTTCACCCGACGGTAGAGGTCGATCGCATCCTCATTGGTGATCCGGATGCAGCCCGAGGAAATCGCATGTCCGATGTATTCGGGCTGGTTGGTCCCGTGGATGCGATAGAGCGTGTCCTTGCCGCCGGCGTAGAGGTAGAGGGCGCGCGACCCCATTGGATTGCGTGCGCCGCCGGGGACGTAGTCCGGAAGCGGGCCAAGCCGCCGCTTCTCATCCGCAGTCGGCGTCCATCCCGGCCATTCCTCCTTGCGGCCAACCGTGGCCACGCCGGACCAGGCTTGTCCGGCCTCTCCGACGGCTGCGCCGTAGCGAATCGCCTTGCCACCCGGCAGCACGAAGTAAACGAACGGCCCACGGGTATCGACCATGACCGAGCCCGGTGCTTCGTTCCGGTGGTATTGCACGATCTGGCGCTGATAGGTCGGGGAAATAAACGCCCTCTGATAGGGCGGGTTCGCCAGTTGTTGCTTATCGCGCGTTGTGAAATTGGCGTCCGACAACGGCGCCAAAGCACCGGTCTGCATGCAGCCGGCAAACAGCAGTCCGATCAAAGAAAATACGATGCCCCGCATCAACGACATGGCGTAAGCCCCCCGAGTCGCTAGACCCGTCGTCTCCTCCTGTCCATTACGAGTACTCCTTCACAACGCCGCACACAAGAAAAAGACGTTTCTCTGCCAACCGTTGTGCAAAAGTGACCCCACAACGCAATGGACGGTGAAGATCTCGAGCACGATCGACTGGCTCAACTGTTGAGCCGGATTGACTGCCATGACTATGATACCCCTCGCAGAACGATGACTTCACATCGTTGATCGGAGAACTGCGCCGCCCTTATCAGTATACGCCCTGAATCCTAACCGGGATGCTAACCCGTCGGCAGGCCGGCGGGGAGGTCGTGCGGCTTGATCGTTGCCGCGATGAATGCAGGCGCGGCGCTCGCCTTGGCATCGGCCAACGCCTGGGCAAAGGCCGCGAACGTGTCAACGGTGCGCGCGAAGCCGAATCCGAGCGCCTTCGCCAGGTCGGCGTAGCTCCAGCGGCCGAGCGCGAGATAGGGCGTCGGCGCCGCGTTCGTGTTGCCGAAATAGCCGACCGCCAGGATCCATTGCTCGATGGCGTGGAGCCCGTTGTCGAGCACGATGACGATCGCGGGAATGCGCTCCTTCACCATCGACGACAAGCTTTGCGCCGTCATCTGGAAACCGCCGTCGCCACAGATGACGAGCGGCCGCCGCCCCTGCGCGACGCCGACGCCGACCGCGGTGCCGACCGAATAGCCGATTGCCTGCCAGACCGCGTCGCAGAGAAAGCCGTTCTGCCCTATGATGTTGAGATCGGCGGCCGGATACATGCTGAGACTGGTGTCGGTGATGGTGATGAGCGTGTCGTCGAGCGCGGCGCTCACCGCGCGCAGCACCTCGTCGTACGCGAGGCCCGGCTCGGGTGCGGCCGGACGCGCCGGAATCGAATAGCGGCGCTCATCGAATGTGAGACCCGGCAGTTTGGTACCGGCGATCAGCGCCGGATTGGGCGTCCACGGCTGCGCCTGCAGGGCGGCAAGGAGCGCGCGCAGGCTCGCGGGCTTGGCCGGCGCAGCGCCGATCTTGACCTGGCCGTTGAAGGCGAGGGTCATCTTGGCGGCGGAGTTGCGCACCAGCCGCCGATACTGCCGGCCCATGACGCAACCGATGGCAAGCAGCGCATCCGCTCCCTCGATGACCCGGATCACCGACGGCGGCGCGTTCTCCCCGCCATAGACGCCGACGAAGCCCGCGGTCTGTTCGGGGATCACCGACTTGGCAAGCAGCGTCGTCGACCACGGGATGGCGAGCCGGTTGACCAACGCGATCGTCTCGCTGGCGAGGCCGTAGCGCTCGATCTCGATGCCGAGCAGCAGGGCGGGCTTCGATGCGGCGCGCAGCTTCGCCACGATGTCGCGGGCGAGCTGAGTCTCGTTGCCGCTCGACGCGATTGTGAGATTAAGAGGCGCCGCTCGTGCCGGGCAGGCCTTGCCCCAGACGTCCTTGGCGACCTCGATATAGACCGGCCGCTGTTTGGTCTTGGCGATCGTGATCGCCTGGTCGACGATCCGCGGCACGTCGGCGGGCTTCTCGATTCGCTCGGCAAATTCGGTCACCTCCTTGAACATGACGAGGTCCGACTTCTCGTGGCCGGTCGAATGCGAGAACAGGGTGCCGAGCTCCTTCTGCAGGCGCAGGTCCTCAGCGCTCGGGCCGCCGTTGATCACCACGACCGGGCTGCGCTCGACGTAGGCTCCGGCGATCGCCGCCACGAGACTCATGGTGCCGACGCCATAGGTCACGGATACCGCGGCGAGACCACGGACGCGCGCGTAGCCGTCCGCCGCATAGCCGGCGCCGAGGTCGCTGCTGGTAACCACGAGCGACACGTCGCTTGGGCTGCGGGCCGCTTCGAAGATCGGACTGCAGGTCGCGCCGGGGACGCCGAACAGCTTCTTGCAGTTGTTCTCGCTCAGCCGCGTCAGGATGTATTTTTCGGCCGTGGTGGTCGCGGGCGCGGCCTCGGCGCCGGCCACTACCATGCCGGCCGCGATGGTCGCAGTCTTTGCCGCCACCACGGCGGTCGCGGACGCCTTCATCAACTGCCGCCGCGACAGTGTCGGCGGCACCTCGTCCTCGCGCATGCAGACCTCCAAAGGGCTTGGAGCCCGGATGCCTCTCAAAGTCAGCTCAGCGGCCCGGTACCATGCCGCGCTCCGTATAGACTGCGGCGGCTTCCGGGCCAGAGAGATAGGCGATGAGCGCCTTGGCGGCGGCCGGCTCCTTGGTTTGCGCGTGCAGGAAGCCGACGAGGCCGGTTGGGGTCGAGATATCCTTGGGCAGCGGGCCGACGACCTCGACGCCTGGCTCGGTGATGATCTCGCTGATGAAGGTCAGCCCGATGTCGACCTCGCCCTTGGCCAGGAGCTCCATGGCGCCGCGCCCGCCCTGGGCGATCCTGATCTTCGGCTTCATCTGCTCGGTGATGCCGAGCTTCTCCAGCGTTTCGTTGAAGCTCACGCCGGCGGCGGCGCCGCTTGCGGCGTTCGGATAGGCGATCGCCTTGGCGGCGAGCAGCATGGCCTTCACCGCCGCGGCGGTTGAAATGTCGGGCTTGGGGGCGCCGGCCTTGACCGCAACGCCCACCCAGACGACCGCAAGCGGCGTCTCGGTTTCCTTGACGACATGCCCCGAGGCGACGACCGGTTCGAGCGGCGGCTGCACGACCGGGACGTCGAACAGTTCGCCCTTGATGACGCGGTCCTTGGTGCCGCCGCCGGAACCGAATGTTGCCCTCACCTTGTGCCCGCTCTTCTGTTCGAATGCGGGAATCATCTGATCGATGGCGGCGCGGATGCCACCCGGCGCGATCAGCGTGATGTCGGCCGCCTGCGCGCTGCTGGCTTGGCCGAGCGCGACGAACCCAGCGCAGGCCAGAGCGCCCGCGAGCGCGGAGGAAACGAACCGGCGAAGGGTGGCTGTGTCGTGACGGTGCAGCATGTGCTTCCTCCCAGGATGTGTTCCGATTTCGGCCGCGGACCACCGATCGAAGGCTAGCACGGCGACACGAAAAATGCCCTATTGCCTGCAGGGGTGCGGTCGCCGCGCGCCGCGCCTTTCCTTCATTGCGAACGTCGCGCCTGGCGGCACGACGCATTACATGACAGGGCGGGCGTTCGGGAAAGGCAAGCCACGCGGGAGTATGGTCATGCCTGCCACCAACAATCTCTACGTCAGGGCCAACCGCGGCCTTGTCTTTCTCGCCGTCGGGATGGCCCTGTTGCTGTTCGTCCCGGCGCGCACCCTCTATTACTGGCAAGCTTGGCTCTATCTCGGCGTTTTCTTCGGCGCGTCACTGCTCGTCACCCTCTATCTGGCGCAACACGATCCTGCCCTGCTCCGGCGCCGGCTGCGCGGCGGGCCGATGGCGGAAAAGGAACCGACGCAAAAGCTCATCATGAGCATCACGATGATCGGATTCCTTGCGCTCTTGATCGTGCCGGCGCTCGACCACCGCTTCATGTGGTCGCACGTGCCTATCTGGGTGGTCATTGCCGGTGACGTGCTGGTGGCGCTCGGCTTCTACATCGTTTTCCTGGTCTATCGCGAGAATACGTTCTCGTCGGCGACCATCGAGATCGCCGAGAATCATCAGGTCGTGTCGAGCGGGCCTTACGCGATCGTTCGTCACCCGATGTATGTCGGCGGGCTGCTGTTGTTCGTCGGCACGGCGCTCGCGCTCGGCTCCTACTGGGGACTCCTGACTGTTGCCGTGATCCTGCCGGCGCTGCTGTGGCGGCTGGTCGACGAGGAGCGGTTTCTCGCCAAGAACCTGCCGGGCTATGCGGAGTATTGCAGCCGCGTGCGCTGGCGGATGATCCCCGGAGCCTTCTAGTTCAGGAGGTCGCCAGCGGCACCGATCGAACTGCGTGCGCGCTCCGTAGATTTGGTTCCGCCTCCGAAGATCGGCTCACGATGCCGAACGAGGGAACGGAAGCGCTTGTCTGCCAGTTGCCCGCTCATCAGTGACCTGTCGCTTCATGAGTAAAGGAGCGGAGCATGAAGTTCCAAACTGTCCTCGGTATCGTCAGCGCGTTGCTCGTGGCTGGCGCTGCCGTGCCAAGCGCGGCGCAAACTACAGCGCAAGATCGCATGCGCAACTGCGCGCAAGAGTGGAGCAGCATGCGAGGTGCCAACCAAAAGGCATATCGCAGCTATCGCGAATTCTCCCGGGAATGCCTGGCGCGCGGCGGCGATCGGCGCGCGGGCAGCGACAATCCGCGATTGAGGAATGAGGGCGCCCGCAACGAAGATACGCGTTCCACCACCGGCCTGGGACAATCGTCACAGCCGAGGTTGAGGAATGAGGATCGGCGTTCCACCACTGGCCTGAGACAATCGTCGCCGCCGCGATCACGAACGACCGGCTCCGCCAGCGCCGGCGACGTGCAACGCAACTGTCCCGGCGACTCGGTCGTCTGGGCCAATACCCGCTCCAAGGTCTATCACATGAGCGGCAGCCGGCTCTTCGGCAACACCAAGGAAGGCACCTATATGTGCCGGTCGCAGAGCGAGCGCATGGGTTACCGGGCGGCGAGGAACGAAAGGCTGCCGGAGACGCGGTGAGTTGCCTCGCGCGCACCAGCGAGCCGGCGCCGAGATTCGGCGCCGGCACGTGCTGGCGAAAACGCGACACGGGAGTGGCTCGGCGACGCCGCGCGCAAAACCTACGGACCAAGGCCAATGCGGGGACCGCCACTGAAACCTTCCGCGTCCCCCGCGGTTAGGAATTCGCAAGGCCGTTCGCAAGGCGGCAAGAAACATTGGAGGCGACGCCATGGGCCTGCTTGACGTGTTCAGGGGCATGATGAACGGGCCGCGCGGCCAAGCGGCGCCCTCGAGCGGCGGCGGCATGTCGCCGCTGACGATGGGACTGCTCGCGCTCCTTGCCTACAAGGCGTTCAAGGGCGGCGGCTTGTTCGGACAGAACCCGCCTCCGCCGAACAGCCCGACGGGCCGTAACATGGGACCGACGAACGCGGGACCGGCGAACGCGCCCAACGTGCCCTACGGCGGGGACGGCGGCGGCCTCTCCGACTGGCTGCGCGGCCCGGTCGCGGGCGGTGCCGCCGGCAGCATCGTCAGCGGTGGCCTCACCGAGCTGTTGCGGCGACTGCAGCAGAACGGTCAGGGCGAGGTCGGCCGTTCCTGGATCGGCACCGGGCCGAACGAACCGATCACGCCCGGCGCGCTCGAAAAAGCGGCCGGCGCCGATACGCTCGATGCGCTGGCGCGCGAGAGCGGAATGTCGCGCGACCAGGTGCTGCATCAGCTGAGCGAAGAGCTGCCGCAGACCGTCGATACGCTCAGCCCTGACGGACGCATCCCGACCGAGGAAGAAGCGTCACGCTGGGCGTGAGCGAAGGCACCTCAGTCATGCTTGGCTGAGCGGATCTTTTTCAAAGAACGAACCGGATGACCGCCGCGGCCGGATCTCGCCGGGCGGCCGCACGTAACCCACGACAGCATCGGTGATCATGTCTCCCGCGACCGCTTATCGGTCGCGGCGCCATCGAACGCGCCGCGGTCGAAGGGGACATGCTATGCTGGCGGATGCTCCGGCGCCCTCGAGCGATCGGGCGATGTCCTCGCCGCGACGGAGCATCGAACAGAGAACGACCACCGTGCGACCGGGAGGCGCTCCATGGATTGGAAGGACCTGATCGGCCTGTTCATGATCGGCTTTGCGTTCGGCACCGGCAGCGCCGTCGCACAGGACCCGCAGACCGAGACCGAGATCCGCAAGCGGCTCGAGGCTGCGGAACGGATGCCCAAGATGTTCGGGCTCATCACCAAGCGGGAGAACATCGTCATCACCCAGCGCGCCACTGGCGAACCGTTGACGATCCCCGTCCAATTCAAGAAGGACGACGACCGCAATGTGTTTTCAGTCTGCTATCCGGATTGCGGTCGAATCCAACTACAGCTCGTGACCGACAAGGGCGAAACGGTCAACGACAGGACGGATCCGAACAGCGTCAACATCATCGTGCGTACCGCGCCGGCGGGAAGCCATGTCGTCAAGGTCATCCTGCTCGAGTGCCCGCGCGAACGCTGCGCGCTGGGGACCAGTATCTGGGTGAAAGAGTGAATGGACCGGCTTCCGCAGGCTGGTCAGCGGCCCTTACCGGCGATCGCGGCCTTCTCGACCACGGCTTTGGGGCATGGCGTAGATCAATCGGCGGCGCGAGCGACAGCGGCATCAAGGCGTTCTGCCGATGCTCCCCGTGCTAATTGCGTCAGCCTCGTCATTTCGACCGGCCGCGCTTTCAACATGTCCCGGGTAGGGGATGCCAAACCAGTGGTCTTTGGGCAGGAAGCGCTCGTACAGGCTTGCATAGGTGCGCGGGTTCCCGACTGCCTGTACAAAATCACTCATTGCCGGAGCTGCAAGGAAGAACAGGAGCACGGTGGCGGTGCCGAGCGCCAAGCTGGTCTTGAGTTCCTCGACGCTCGCAAATTTGAGCGCAGTGCCAAATGATTTCTTGATCCTCGCGCCGGTGATGTCCACGCTGTAGATCTCATCGAGCAGCAGATGGATCATGTAGCCAAGCGCCACGAAGCAGCCGAGGAGCCAAGCGCTGACCGTACCGAGTCCAAACAGGTGATATGCGCCAGCGGCACTCAACAGCAGGAAGAAAACGGCGGCAAGCTGCGAATGGAAGATGCCTCTGTGCACGGTGCATTTGGCGAATATCTTGTAGAGCACATGGCGGACAAAGAGGTGGACCAGGATCCATATGCACGACAGCTCGACCACGGAATACGCGTCAGCTCTGCTGAAGACGCTCATGAAAGCCAGGACGACGGCAAGGACGCTGAACAAGATCTGGACCGGGATCGTGTGATCAGAGTCGATATCCGGCAACACCCCGCCGATCGTGCCGGCACAGAAATAGAGCACCACCTCTTTCGGCGTTGCGACACCGGCGACCATGCACCCAATGGCGATGACGCCACTGACGGTCGACGCCACAGCGAGGTGAGTCCTGAAATTAGCCATGGAGCTTTCCAAATTTGCCGCATGCGGAGCGAATCAGCACGTCAACCTGCTTGCGCCTGCCGCTGGTAACAGAGCAAGCACAATCGTAAGGCGTGGATTTGGCTTCTGTGGACTGCCGTTCTCAGGCGGATTTGTCTGCCCGCGGCCGCACAGCGAGGCAGCGTCTCTCAGCGCGCCTGTCCCTTGCTGGCGATCGCCGCCTTCTCGACCACGCTCTTCGGCGTAGCGTAGATCTCGCGCAACAGGGCAGCCACCGCCTCGCCGGTCGAGGGCGCGACCGCAACGTTCATCCGGTCCGCTTCGGCGCGCAGGTCCTTGTCCGCCCACGCGGCATCGAAGGCGCGACGCATCAGCGTGACGCGTTCCGCCGCCATGCCGGGCGGGGCGAAGAACGGGCGTCCCATCTTGAGCGGCGCCGCCCATAGCGCCCAGATCTGGCGCTCCTCCTCGGTCCTGGCGAGGTCGAACACCGACGGCACGCCGCCGAGCTCGGGCACCTTGTCGAGGCCGATCCGCACCAGCATGCGCACCTTGTGGTCGCGCAGCCATTCGGCGTTGAACGCCTGCAGCGTGTCCCAGCTGATGCCGCACCGACCGTCGACCTCGCCGCGCTCCATCGCGATATGGACCTCGGTTGCCGACTTATAGCCCTCCACGACCTTGAACTTCATGCCGTGCAGAAAATTGAGGACGTTGGGGTAGATCGAATCGGTCGAGGCGGGGCCGCTCGAGCCGACCACCATGCCGCGCGTGCGCACGTCTTCAATGGTGCGTACGGGCGAGCTGTGCCAGGCCATGCAGACATTGGTCTCGGCGTTGGCGTTGCCGAGCCAGGCGATCTTCTCGACGTCGAAGCTCGCCTCGCCCATCAGCGGCTCGAACGCGTTGCCGCGTTGGACGAGGGCAATGGCGGTGCCATCCTTGGGCGCCACATTGATCATGAAGCTGATGAGCCGGCGGCCGCTCGCGCCCGGCATGTTCTGCACGACGATGGACGGATTGCCGGGCAGATGCCTGCCGAGATGACGTGCCAAGAGCCGAGCATAGGCGTCGTAGGGACCACCGGCGCCGGAGCCGACGTAGATGGTGACGTCCTTGCCGCGGAAGTCCTGGGCGGGCGAGGCGGTGGGCATCGCGAGCAGTGCGGCTGCGCAGATGTTGCGAACGATCGCTGCGCTCATCGTGCGACCTCTCGTTGGTCGTGGCGCGGATGGAGCGCAGTGCAATCCGGGGTTATCGCCACGGCTCCATCCGGGCTACGGCGCTTTACAGCTTCAGCAGCTTCTTCGCGTTCTCGTAGTAGACCTTGTTCTTCTCCTCCGGCGTGAGGCCGAGCTTGTTGATGAGGTCGACGCCCTCGCGCTTGAGCACGAACAGCGGCGGCGAGTCGGTGCCGAACAGGAAATGATCGACCCCGACCGTGTCGATGGCGCAACGCGCGCCCGGCGGATGATAGCAGGTCGATTCGAGATACATCATCTTGAGGTAGTGCAGCGGCTCGTGCTTGATCAGCATCGGCTCGTAGGAGCCGAGGAAGAATGCCTCCTCCTGCAGCCGGTAGGCATAGTTCATGCGCCCGATCATCTCGCAGATGCCGCCGCCGAGATGGGTGCCGACGAGTTTGAGCCTGGGAAACTTCTCGAATACGCCGCGCACGATCAGCCGCGCGATTGCGAGCGCGCCATCCATCGGGCGGCCGATGCTCGAGGCGAGGCGATAGTCGCGCATGCGCTCCTCACCGAAGCCGACCGAGGGCGGATGGATCACCACGGGCACGTCGAGCTCCCGCGCGAGCTGGAAGAAAGGCATGGCCTCGTCATCGTCGGGATACTTGCCCTGCAGGCTCGAGGTGATCCAGGCGCCCTTGAGGCCATCCTCCTTGATGGCACGCTCGAACGCGCGCAGGAACTTGTCGCCGCCATAAGGAACGGTCGAGGCCATGCCGACGACCTTGCCGTGATACTTGTTCTGGCACTCGGCGTTGAAGCGGTTCTGCCGCTCGCAGCGCTCGAACTGCTGCTGGCGATCCATGTCGCGCAGGTTGTGGATCGGGTTCGAGATCACCGTGATGTCGACGCCGCCGATCGTGGCAGCTTCGAGCGCGTTCTCGATCGTGGTCGGCGAAGTCTTGTTGCGGGCGCCGATGTTCTTGTGGAACTGAGTGCCGGTGAACGCGGCCATGTCCTCGGGCGGCAGCACATGGACGTGGAAGTCGATGATCATGGACGTGTCATTCTCTCATTACGATTTGGACGGTCTGGCCTGCATAGCCCGTCGAAGACGCGCCTGAACGCACTTATGTCCCGGCCATCCACGTCTTTGTTGAGACCCGCACTGTAAAGATGTGGATGCCCGGGACAAGGCCGGGCGTGACGTGTCGAGAGTGCGCTCCTGGGGCTAGCGCGAGAGGGCGATGATCGTCTTCTGGAACAGATCCTGCCACTTCTCGGACTGGTCGAGCATGGTGGCGGCGTCGATGATCTCGATCGGTCCCTTGGTGAAGGGCGAATCGACCTTCCGGCTCGGCGAGACGAAATTGCGGCTGGCAAGGATCGGCTGCGCATCGCCGATCAGGAAGTCGTAGAACAGCACCGCAGCGTAAGGATGCGGCGCGTTGCGGGCGACGCCTGCCGCTGTGGGCCGCGCAATGAGCGGCGGAATGATGAACCAGTCGAGCGGCGCGCCCTTCTGCTTGAGCTGTTCGGCGCTGAACCCGTAAATCGTGAGCGCGAGCGGCACCTCGCCGGCGGCGACCAGATTGGCAAGGAGCGTGTGGCCCTTGCGCACCGAGATGCCGTTTTGCGCCACGATGTCACGGAACAGCTTGAGGCCCTCGGCTTCGCCGAGGCCCAGCACGACCTGCGCGAACCAGTCGTAGTCTTCCGCCTCGATGCCGAGCTTGCCCTTGAACTGCGGATGGAGGAGATCGCGATAGGTTTTGGGCAGCGTCTCCTTGGGCACCAAGTTGGTGTTGAACGCCTGCACGAAGGTATTGAGATAGACCGAGGCCCATTCGCGGTGACTGGCGATCGACTGCGGGATCAAATCGTCGAGGTAAGGCGACCTCACCTCGGTGAGGAGCCGCTCACGGTGCAGCGGCTCGAGCGCCGAGGCCGATCCTGCCATCACGTCGACCTCGTAGCGCCGCGCCTTGGCCTCGCTGATGATGCGCTGGAGGATGCCCTCGGAATCGGCGCGCCAGACCTTCACCTTCACGCCGTATTTCTTGTCGAAAGCCGCCGTGAGCACGGCGATGTCCTCGACCGGGATCGAGGAATAGAGCATCAGCTCGCCTTCCTTCTTGGCGCCCTCGACCAGCCGCTTCTCGCGGTCGGGCCCCTCATAGCCGGCGATGTCCTGGAGACGGCCATTCTGTGCTTTGACCGGCGCGGCCGCAAAGAGCGAGGCGCCGAGGACCAGCATCACCAGAACCGCGCGCAGGGGCTGCAACTTTCGATGGCCGTTCATCGCGTCCTCCGGCACTTCTTGACCCCGCGCTTGGCGGTGAGGCTAAGCGCACCGATCCGCAAAGGCAATCGTGCGCCGCTGCGACCTTCGTTCACAGTTCTTCGATGTCGTTAATTGTGCGCTAGAGTAAGGTGCCGGACATAAGAGAGGCGCGCCACCGCATGAAGATCGTCAAATTCGAAGAGTTTCACGTCGATTGCGGCTGGGAAATCTATTCATTCCTCAAAGTCAGCACCGACGCGGGGCTCACCGGCTGGTCGGAGTTCAAGGAGCATCGCCGCCCCGGCATCGCCGCCGCGATCCACGGCATGGGCGAGCTCCTGATCGGACAGGACCCGCGCGCGGTCGGCCGCATCGAGGCCGCGCTCTATTCATTCACCCGCACGGTCCCGGGCGGGCTCAACCAGAATGCCGCTGGCGCGATCCTCAATGCCTGCCTGGACATCAAGGGCAAGGCGCTCGGTGTCCCGGTCCATGAACTGTTCGGCGGCGCCGTGCGCGAGCGCGTGCCGGTGTACTGGTCCCGCTGCGGCGTGATCCGGGCGCGCTGCGCCGACTATTTCGACGGCAAGGTGATCGACAGACCGGCGGTGCGCACCGTCGACGACCTCAAGGCGGCGGCGCGCGAGGCGCGCGAACGCGGCTACAAAGCGATCAAGACCAACCTCCTGGTGTTCGACAAAAGCGGCGGGCGCCAGTACACGCCGGGGTCATCGCGCGGCGCAGGCCATCCCGAGCTCAACCTGCCCGAGCCGATGCTCGATGCACTGATCGCGCAGCTCACGGCGCTGCGCGAGGGCGCCGGGCCAGGCGTGCGCATCGCGGTCGACGTCAACTTCAACTACAAGGCCGAGGGTCTCCGCCGCATCGCTAAAAAGGTCGAGCCGTTCGACCTGATGTGGCTCGAAATGGACATGTATGAGCCCAAGGCGCTGGCGCTGATCCGGCAGTCCACGACGACGCCGATTGCCTCACTGGAGACGATCTTGGGCCGGCGCGCACTGAAGCCTTACCTCGATGCGCACTGCGCCGACGTGGCGATCATCGACCCGCAGTACAACGGCGTGCCGGAGGCGGTGCGCATGGCGGCGATGTGCGACGCCTACGAGGTCAACGTCGCGTCGCATTATTTCTCGGGGCCGCTGTCGGCAATCATCTGCGCGCATTTCGCCGCCGTGATCCCGAATCTGCGCATCTCCGAATACGACGTCGATGAGGTGCCGTGGAAGCCGAAGCTGCTCACGCGTCCGCCGCTGATCGAGAACGGCGAGTTCGTGGTGCCGACCGGTCCTGGCTGGGGCACGGAGGTCAATGAGGACGAACTGCGCGCGCACGCGGCGAAAGTGTGATGAGGTTTGCAGTCGAGTTTGAGGCAATGGTGGACCGGCAAGCTCGGTCTGCTCCCTCTCCCATTCATTGGGAGAGGGGTGGGGTGAGGGGTTACGGTCAATCGAGAGATATGAACCCCCTCACCCCACCCCTCTCCCCTTCGTCGGGGAGAGGGAGCAGACCGAGTTCGTTGCGCTGCTATTGAACCACACAGCCACATGAGCGAACAGTGAACGCGGTAACGGGGAGGAGCAGCATGAAAGCCGCAGTCGTCGGTGAGAATGGAGCGGAAATCCGCGATGTGCCGAAGCCGGAGCCGGCGCCGAGCGAGATCCTGATCCGCGTGCGCGCCTCGAGCCTCAACCGCGCCGATCTCGGCGTCGCGGCCGGCCAGCAGCACGGCCGGGTCGGCGGCATCGGCGCGCGGCTCGGGCTCGAATGTTCGGGCGAGGTCGAAGCGGTCGGGCGCGAGGTGAAGGACTTCAAGCCGGGCGACCGGGTGATGGCCTCGGCGCCGGGCGGTTATGCCGAATACGCCGTCACCGACACCGGCCGCGCCCATCGCATCCCTGGCAACAACATGACCTACGAGCAGGCCGCCTGCTTCCCGGTCGCGCTGCAGACCATGCACAACGCGGTGGTCACTGCCGGCCGCCTCAAGCGCGGCGAGACTGTGCTGATCCAGGGCGCGAGCTCGGGCGTCGGGCTGATGGGCATGCAGATCGCCAAGCTGATGGGCGCCGCGCTGGTGATGGGCGGCTCGACCAATGCGAACCGGCGCGCACGGCTCAAGGAGTACGGCTGCGATCTTCCGATCGACACCAGCGATCCGAAATGGCCGGAGGAGGTCAAGAAGGCGACCGGCAGCAAGGGCGTCGATCTGATCGTCGACATGGTCTCGGCGCCGGTCGCGAACCAGAACCTCGATGCCGCCAAAATCCTCGGCCGTATCGTCAATGTCGGACGGCTCGGCGGCCAGAAGGGCGAGTTCAACTACGACCTGCACGCGCTCAAGCGTATCGACTATATCGGCGTCACCTTCCGCACCCGCAGCATGGACGAGGTGCGCGAGATCGTGCGGCTGATGCGCGCCGACCTGTGGCCGGCAGTCGAGGCCGGCAAGCTCTCGCTGCCGATCGACAAGACCTTCCCGCTCGACAAGGTGGTCGAAGCGCTGTCGATGATGCGCGCCAACCAGCATTTCGGGAAGATCGTGCTGACAATGTGAGGCATGCCCTCACTTGGGCATTACTCCGCCCACAGGCGATCAGGAAGAAGACGTTCCCAGTCGATGAGGTCGCCGACGCGCTCGCGATGATGGACGCCAACCGGCATCTTGGGAAAATCATGCCGGCCATCGGCGACGCCGGCCGGCGTCAACTCGAGGTCGCCGAACCAGCCGGCGGCATTGCCGGTGACCACGAGGTTGATCTCGACCCGTTCGGCCTCGGCCGGGACGTCGATCGTGACCGACCGGCGCACCCAGCCTGACGATCGCACCAGGCCCTCCGCCTGCACGGCTATGATCGGTCGCGCGTCCTTCTCTTTCGGCCACACCATGACGATGACCTGGGCGCCGGTGCCGATGCGGGGCGCCTCTGCACGCAGGGCGGCGCTGAACGTGAGACGTTGGCCGTGCCAGGGCGCAGCGGGAAAACTCTGCCCCATGCCGCCGTCACCCCAGGCGAGCAGCGACGGCTGGCGGGTGATCCGCACCGTGCGCCCGCCTTGCGGTGACGTCTCATCCGCGGCCGCGGCGACATAGGGATAGAGCGCCGCCGGAAAGTGGTGGTGCGCCATCGCGCGCCAGCCATCGGGTACAGGATCGCGAGCCTTGAGCGCGAGATTGGTCGGTTCGCTGTTCGCGGCGGGCGCGGTGTTTCCCTCTCCGGGCCGCTTGATGCCGCGCGCCGCGTTCGCGGACTCGACGAACAGCAAGATGTCCCAATTGTTGCGCGGGTCGGCTCGGTAATTGATCCGATTTTCGTTGGGCGGCCGGTTGCCGGAGCCGATCATCCGCTGGTACGGGCGGCTCGCCATCCAGTTGGCGACCGGGCCATCGGCCGGCACCCGCGTGAGATCGAGCGCCAACAGCGGAATGCCGGTCAAGGCCAGCACGGCATCGACCGAACCCTCGGGCGCAGGGCCGACACGGAAGCTCTCGAGATTATCGCCCATGGGATCGCCCCAAGCCTGGTAGCCGCCCTGGTTGAAGGCAAACCCGACCGCGACATATTCGGGCCCGAGCGCGGACTGCAGGTAATTGCCCATGATCGGCCAATCGAAGGTGCCCCAGGCAAAGTCATAACCTTTTGACTTCTTCACGTGTCCGTTGTGGGCCCACAGCAGCGCCTTGGAGCCCGGTCCCTCGGCCTCGAGCAGGGCGCGAGCGGCGTCCGCCATTGCGCCATCGCGAACAGCGAAGGCATCGGCCATGCTCGCACCGGGGAGATGCTGCATGAAACGCGCGAAGCGATCGAGCAGGACGGCGCTCTGCCGCGCCAGGTGCCAATCCATGTCGCTCGAACGTCCGATCCAGCCTGCGCGCTCGGCCCCGAAGGCATCGAGCAGGGTCCGGATCTGCGCACAGACTGCATCCTGCACGGACGTGGGGAGGCCGTCAAACCGGTCGAACGTGAAATGGGAGATGAGCGGCGCGAGCGTTCGCTCCGATGCCGCGGCCAGCGCCGGCGCAACCCGTTCGAGATAGGCGAGGACATGCAGCGCCGCGGCAGCGCTGCTCTGCATGTCGAGGCCGTGGAACTTCACCTTCCGCTCGTGCGACAGATTCCAGTTGCGCACCCATTTGACCAGCGCATGAACTTCCTCGGTATCCCAGATCGGGAAGCCCAGGCCCAAGACCGCATCGTCGAAGTCGCCTTTGCCGTCCACGACGTAGTCGTTGACCGCAAGCGTGCTCCCATAGTCGGCTTCAAAGGCAATGATGGTGAAGCCGAGCTGCGACACGCAATACTCGATCATCCGGTGCTTGAGCTGAAAGAATTCGCGGGTGCCGTGCGTGGTCTCCCCGAGCCCCACGATGCGCGCCTTGGCAAGCCGCGCGCGAAATGGCTCGAGATCTTGGAAGCTGCTGCCCGGCTCGGTGGTCGCGAGCGGCAGCGCATCGGCCTTGAGCCAGGCAACGACGTCGACGCCTACCTTCGCATCGCCTTCCAGGCCGTACGCGGCCGGGGCGAAGGGAAGGCTCGAGACGGCGGCCGCGCCAGCCAAGGCACTTGCGCGCAGAAACATCTGTCGACGACTCAACATGGCACTCTCTCTCCGTTGCTTTTTTGGTTTGTGGGTGGGTCAGTTTGTGTGGGCGGGCCTCAGCCCGTCGAGCTGCAGGTCGCCGAACCAGCCGGCCGCATTGCCGGTGACGACGAGCTTGATCTCGATCCGCTCGGCGTTCTCGGGAACGTCGACGGCGACCGATTGACGGGTCCAGCGCTGCGAACGCACTGTTCCACCCGATTGCACGGCCAGGATCGGGTCCTTGTCCTTGCGCCAGACGACGACGACGAGCTGCGCGCCGGTCCCGATGCGCGGCGCCTCGGCCCGCATGGCGGCACTGAAGGTGAAGCGGCGGCCGCGCCAGGGCGCCGCCGGGAAGCTCTGCCCGGCTGCGCCGTCCCCCCACCACAGC
>Ga0066903_100000228_pt1 | contig 31868 bp, 19 predicted proteins | sample PanSoiMetaGPlot1_FD_67491 | JGI IMG/M metagenome (GOLD analysis project Ga0066903, IMG submission 67491) | Tropical forest soil microbial communities from Panama analyzed to predict greenhouse gas emissions - Panama Soil - Plot 1 (version 2) | ecosystem: Environmental > Terrestrial > Soil >... | reverse complement strand
CGGAGGAGGTCCTGGGGCAAGTCGCCCATGGTAATGACAGGTCCTTCGGCGATGACCACGGTCCGTTCCACGACGTTTTCCAGCTGGCGAATATTGCCCGGCCAGGAATAGCCCTTCAACAAGGCAAGCACTTCGTCCTCGATCTGCACCGCTTCTTTGTGACAGCGCTGGGCGGACAGGTGCATGAAATGCATGGCCAATTCGGCAATGTCTTCGACCCGGTCGCGCAGGGGGGGCACCGTGACGGGAAACACGTTGAGGCGGTAGAAGAGGTCTTCGCGGAACTTGCCCTGGCGGATCAGGATCTCCAGATCTTGGTGTGTGGCGGCGATGATGCGCACGTCCACGCTTACCGGATCGCTGGAGCCGACGCGTTCGAACTTTTTCTCCTGCAGAACGCGGAGGAGTTTGGTTTGCGTTTCCAGGGAAATATCGCCGATCTCGTCCAGGAAGAGGGTGCCACCGTTGGCCAGCTCGAATCGGCCCATCTTGTCCTTGTGGGCACCGGTGAACGCACCCTTGACATGGCCGAACAACTCGCTTTCCAGAAGCCCGGTGGAAAGAGCGGCGCAGTGAACCTTGACAAAGGCCTTGCCGGCGCGGGAGCTGGTTTCATGAACCGCCCGGGCCAGAAGTTCCTTGCCCGTGCCGCTCTCGCCGCGGATCAAGACCACGGCATCAGTGGCGGACACCTTGCGCACCAGGCTCAGAAGCTGATGGACAACCGGACTGGAGCCCACGATTCCTCCGGGCCCAATCTGCGGCCGGCCGTTGTCTGAAAGGATCTCTTTTTCTTCGTCACTGGAGATTTCCGAGATCTTTTGCCGCCGCAACTGACTTTGCAAGGCAAGAATGCGCCGTTGTTGTTCGGAGATCTTTTCCACCTTGGTTTGCAAATCCTGGTTCAACAACTCGATGGTGCGATGGCCGTCGGCGCTTTCCAGGGCCAGCACTGTGATCTGGGCGAAGGCAGCCAGCAAATCCAGGTCTTCCTGCCGGTAGGACGATCCCTTGGGCCCGAGGACAAGAAAGGCGAGGAGGTTGCCCTCATGCGCCAATGGTTGAGCAATTTCTCCACCCAGCTGCTTCAACTGCAACTGGGCCGGAAGCAGGGGCAGACTGGGCCAGGGCCGGGCATTCACCACCTTCCCATCTTTCAGGGCTTCAATCAGCGGACAGTGAAGCGGCAACTCGTTCTGGGGCGCGGGAACGCCGAAGGAATCCGCCAGTTGAAACAAAGGCGCTTCTCCGTGCCGTAAATACACTGCCCCACGAACCACTCCCAGCAATTCCGTGGACGCTTGCAACAGACGCTTGGCCAGGGCAGGGGGATCGACCAGCTGCTGAATCGCCTGGCCAAGTCGATGCAGGGTTTTGTCGAGCTGGGATTTTTCTCGAAAATACCGGCGATCCAGGACTTTTTTGAGCCGGCTTCGCGCCAGGTCCAAGGCCAGCATGAGGACAAGTGCCGTCGTGCTGACCGTCAGCGCTTCGGAGAGCTTCGGCTGGGCTTGAAAGAGCAGGGTGCCTATGAAGAAGACGGCATAGTAAACCACTCCTGCCAGGACACTGATGAGGAAATAAACCACGCCCGAGGTGACGAGCTGGTCCAGTTCCATCAGGCGATACCGTGTGATGCTGATGGCGAAGGCAACCGTCAAGCACACGGAAGCTGCAAACATCGGCCAGGTCGCCGCCCCGGCGGCAAAAGCATCTGGATCAAACAGCACCAGATAGAGTGAGTAACTGAAAGGCAACAAGGCCACCAGCGCGCCGAACATGATCCACTGGACCTGCTTGCGTTCGGTCGGCTCGGTCACGGTGAGGAAACTGTGCACCAGCGAGGCGACGCTGGCCAGATACCAGAGGGAAGCCACCAGTAGATAGCAGGAAGCGGTAAGACGTAGGAGGGAAAGAAGGTATTCCACGTCCTGGGCCGGCGCGATGCGGCTTTGCACCACGATGCGCAGTCGAATGTACAGTGCCATCAACGCCGCAAGAAACAGTAGAGGCGGGCCGTAGATCGCCAGCATGGCCCCTCGCGGATGCTTCTCCAGCCAGGCCTTCTTCCTTGGAAAAATCAGATAAAAATGCAGGCTGACGACCGGCACCATGACCGCGCAAATCATGAAGATGAGCATCAGTTCGGGCTGAGTGGCAATATAAGTCCAGTGGTAGCCGCCCATGTAGCCGCCCACCGTGACGATGCTGAGGAGGAAGAAAAGGGTTGCCGCCGTGTCGGTGGGCCGTTTCCAAAACACCAGGGCCCCCACCAGAAACAACAGCAAATGCGAAAAAAACCAAACAATGGAGGGCAGGAATTCTTCGATGGGCAAGTCTCCCAGGACTCGCCAGGTTTCCAATTGCTCCCCGTTCCGTTCCAAAATAACTCGAACCTGGAACTCATCTTCCCCATCCTGGTTTTTGAGAAGCCGGGCCCACGATGGCATGGACGGGGCATCGGACAGTGTTTTTCGCAATCGCATCGGGGCGGACAAGAGTGCGGGCCAGGCCTCGATCTTGATGTTGCCCACCTCCTTGACGATGTCTCCTTCCAGTGGTTGAAAGCCATCCGGTCCTGGCCTCGGATGGCCCTTCACCTCCATGCTGAAGATGCTCTTCAACCCGACATCTGGAATGGACTGGACATAGATAAGGACGGCAAGCGAATAGATGCAAATAACAAGTCCAGCCAGGATCAACAGACCTCGCCTCGAGAAAATCTGTGGCAGAACAGCAAACGGCTTTGACATTCGGCTGATTTTCCTGTGTCGAGTAGCGCCACAATTTCGGCGCCGAATCACAACCAACATTGGCGATGATAGTAAGGTCAACACTTCAATGTATTTGGATGTGGTCTCGTCGTCAAGAAAAATCTTGAGTGGTGTAAAGAGTTAAAATAAAAAGAGTTAAATGGTTATGTTGCGTTCTGGCGCCGAAGTTTCGGCGCCGAAACCGGATTTTCCTTGCGGAGACCGTTTTTTTGGTAGAATTTATCCTGTTGAAAAAAAAGATGTTGTGGCCATTGGGCCGGTGTTTATTGCAACAAAGAAAAATGGTATGAATTGTGCTGAGAAAGTAAGATTTGGATTGGGATCTTTTGAAGGAGAGGAAGAGGTGAAGGCTTCGCTTGGTTGGCTGTCCTCAACCGGGGCAGAGTTCATTCCGACTTGGGGAACGACGGGCTACGCCCACTTGACTCACTATACCGTGGAGTATTGTGAGCGGGGTGAAGGTTCGCCCCTTGTTCTCATTCCCGGATTGGCAGGCGGATTTGGTTTGCTGGGCCCGCTTGCCACAGTTCTTTCTCGACACTTCCGCGTCATCAGCTATCAACTCCGCGGGGAAGGGGACTGTTTTGCCCTGCGCCGGCCTTTTGAATTGTCCGATCTCTCAAATGATCTGGCCGAATTGGTCGATCTTCTGTGCCTTGAGAAGCCCACCATCATGGGCGTTTCCTTCGGCGGTATTCTGGGGTTGGATTTCGCTTCCCGCTTTCCCCATCGGCTTGGCAACCTGGTGATTCAGGGAGTCGGTGCCCGTTTTGAGCGCGGGTTGCTCCAGCGCGTCGCGGGCGCGGTCCTCTCACGCTTTCCGCTTCCACCGGACAGCCCGTTCATCAATCAGTTTTTCAACGTTCTCTTCGGCAGAGCGCAACATCAGAACCCCTTGTTCCAGTTCGTCACCCGGCAATGCTGGCAAACCGATCAAAGCGTGATGGCGCACCGCTTTCACCTGGCGGAGAATTTCAATATGGCATCCCGGCTCGGCCGCATTCGAGTGCCCACTCTGATCTTGGCCGGCGACAGGGATATTCTGGTTTCCAATCGCAGTCTGAATGACCTTTGTGCCGGCATCTCCAATTCGTTGCTGGTGCGCCTGCCGAATTGCGGACACCTTGCCTTCGTGACCGAGCCTGCACAAGTTGGCAATGAAGTTCACCGTTTTGTGCCTGCATAACCTACCGAACCAACCCAGGCGAGTGGGTGCGTTCCTTGAAATCCCAGCAAGGACGCACCCCTTTTTGTTAACACGCGAATTCTTAGAATATCCTTGCCTCAGAGCGTTTTTCCAGGTTACGATATAACCGCGCACCTTAAAATCCCGCCAGTCGAGGGGAATTCATGCTCCGCATCCTGGGGTCGCCGAAACGATTTTGCGACGGCATGACGCGCCGGGACATGCTCTGGGCCGGCGGGCTGGGAATGTTCGGCCTGGGGCTGGGCGAATATTTTCGGCTCGCCCAGGCCAGTGCCAGCGATCCGTCTCGTCAAGCCAGACCTGTGGATCGAAGCTTTGGCAAGGCCAAGTCCTGCATCCTTCTTTACGTTTATGGCGGGCCGAGTCAGCTGGAAACCTGTGACATGAAGCCCGATGCTCCCCTGGAAATCCGCGGGGAGATGCGGCCCATTCGCTCCCGCCTTCCCGGCTGCGATGTCTGCGAACTGTTGCCCAAACTGGCCCAGGTCATGGATCGCATGACCGTGGTGCGCTCGATGACGCACCCCTATCCGATCCACGGCGTCGCTTATGCCCTGACCGGCACGCCGCAGATCGATATCCCGATGGAGTTGAATCCGCGCGACCACCGCCACTGGCCGTTCATCGGATCGGTGGTGGATTATGTGTACCGAAACGGCCCGGCGACCAACCGCAGACCGCGCGGCGCTCCCGACAACATCGCTTTGCCGTTTCCGTTCAGCAGCCGGCGCGTGGGCGAAGTGCCACGGGCAGGCCCCTATGCCGCCTTCCTCGGCAATGCTTACAATCCGCTCTGGACCGAGTTCCGCGGCCGGGCCACGCGCACCATCGTCAAGACACTGCAAGATCAGCGGCTGGAAGTGCTGGAACCTTACGTCGGCATCACGCCGGACAGCCGATTCGAACTGGCCGCCACATCCCGGCTTGGGCCGGACATCACCATTGATCGATTGAACCAACGCCGCTCGCTGGTTCAGCAATTCGAACAGGTCCGCAGGCGGCAGGATCACGACGAATCCAGTCAGAGCCTGGATCGCTATCGCGATCTGGCCTACCGGCTGATCGGCTCGGAGCAAGTGCAGCGCGCCCTGAACCTGGACCGCGAAACTCCACAAGTGCGCGAGTCGTACGGCATGACGATCTTTGGCCAGGCCGCCCTGACGGCACGGCGATTGGTGGAAGCCGGCTCGCGCTTCGTCACCGTCTTCTGGGACGAGTTCGGCTTGGCCGGCTCCGCCTGGGACACCCACTGGGACCACTATCCGCGCATGAAGGACGAACTGTTGCCGGGCCTCGACATGGCGCTTTATGGTCTGATCAACGACCTCGATGGCCGCGGCATGCTGGATGACACGCTGGTCCTGTGCCTGAGCGAGCATGGCCGAACGCCACGGTTGAGTAATGCCCGTGGCGGCGGCCGCGATCACTGGTCGCAAGCCTACTCCTGCCTGTTTGCGGGCGGCGGCATCGCCAGAGGCCGGGTCGTGGGCCGTTCCGATCGCCACGCCGCCCACGTCGCCGACCGTCCCGTCTCTCCCAAGGACATCCTGGCCACCGTCTACCATTTGCTCGGCATCAACCCGGAAACCACGCTCACTGACCGCACCGGCCGACCCTTGCCACTCGTGCAGGATGCGAATGTGGTGGCGGAGATGCTTGCTTGAGATCAGGTTCGGAAGAGAGACGCGGATGGAACTCCCAGACGAGATGCCGGATGGGTGCATTACGGGCTCCTTCAAACAACACTTACGCCTGCGAATATTGCTCAACGGTTCGTTGCAGATGGTTGGAGGACCAACTTCTCGGAAGGGTCAGGGGCAATTGAAATCGCTTGGGGCCGGTTAACTCTGACGAGGAGTAATCCGATCGTGGTGCAAGGCTGGGTGGATCAGCTCGACAATCGCCTTGGAGAAATTCTTGAGGTGCTGGGAGGTCGGCCGCTGAGCGGGTACCAGTGGATTACTTCTGATGGGCAACTGTGGCGGGAAATACCGTTCGATGAATCGATGCTCGACCCAAACGACCCGAGGCTTCCGACCGATCTTAAAGAATACCTGAGGGCCAATGGACCCCGGGCTGGAGAACTGTGCTGCCGGATCCGGTAGGTTGTTCAATGTGGCTGAGTTGCAAATCGGCCAGTCGATTTGGGCCGATTTCAAAATCGGTCATTTACAAAAAACTATGTCTGACAAAACCGAACAAGAACTCCTGCACCTCAACCAGCGCCTGCTGGACAGCATCGGCAAAGGGGACTGGGCGACCTACCAGGACCTGTGCGATCCATCGCTGACCGCATTCGAGCCGGAAGGCATGGGCCAGTTGGTGGAGGGGCTCGAATTTCACCGGTTCTATTTCAACCTGGGCGGCTTCTCCAAGCACCAGCAGACGACCATGTGCGCGCCGCGGGTGCGCATCATGGGCGATGTGGCGGTGATCGCCTATGTGCGGCTCAATCAGCGCGTCGGCGAAGATGGGGCCGCGTATAGCCGATCTTTTGAAGAAACACGGGTCTGGCAGCGCAAGGATGGCCGCTGGAAGCACATCCACTTTCACCGCTCGAAGCCGGCCAGCTGAATTGGCTGGAATTACTTCCCTCTGCCAAAACCGCGAAAGGATTTGCCAAACGCCGCCGGATCGAATTTGCCGATGCGTTCAAAGGTCTCGGTCAGGTGCTCTTCGATCAGATATTTTCCGGGCCGGATCGTCAAACGCATGTCGCGGTCCAGGACTTTCCAAACATCAACATGCCCTTTTGCTTCTTCTGGAAAGACCTCTTTCTGAATGGTCCTGTACGTCCAGGCGATCTGGCGGGCGCTATCGTAGTCCAGCTCTTTTTGCTGGGAAGAAACGCCAAGCTCATCAAGCAAACGCCGGGCTGACTGCCGATCCCAGTTTGTTTTCGCGGCCTGATCTTGGATGCGGCCGGCCCAGGCGGCGAGCTTGTCGGCAGATGTCGCCATTTTCCGCGGGTCTCCGAATGGCCTTGCCAGCACAGCGTCGCGCAAAAGCCGGAGTTGATCGGCGTATTCTTTGGCAAGGCCGGTGTATTGTTCTTGATCCGGACCCGCGATGTGGCGTAGCGCCATGGGAACCAGTACCGCCGGCCAGGTCGGCGCGCGCGGACGACCCCTGGCCGGTGCTCCGGGCTGGTTGTTCTTTTTCAATTCATGATGGCAGGACGAACACTGGAACATGGCCAGGTCGAGAATTCCTTGGTCCTTCACCGTTCTTGCTTCTTCAGCCAGCAGCTGAATCGAGGTCTGGAAGACGGCGATTCCGTTCCGGACCGCCATCTGGGTTTGCTCGAAATCGGCAAATTGGAGTTGATAGAGATCGTGGACGTGTTTCTTCAAGACCAGCGGATCCTTGAACGGCGCCGGCGGTTTGTCGAGCTTCGGGTCTTGCAAGAACGGAACATTCTTGGCCAGGCGCCAGTGCCTGGGCATGAACTGGTGGAAGGCGGTGATCTCAAAACCGGGCAACGGCGGATGACCGGCCGCGAGCATACCATGGGTCAGAATTTTTCCCTCGGCGGCGTTGCCCAGGTGGCAGGACAGGCACAGCCTGGCCTGCGTTCCCCGATTGCGCATGTCGATCATGCCAAGAGCTGCTTTTTCGCTGCCGGTTTTCAGCCGCCAGGAATATTCCTGATGGTCGCCGAGCCATTTCTTGGCCGGTCCATGACAGGCCTCACAGCTCACGCCGTCCTGTAAGCGAAAGTGGCTCCCCTGGCGCTCGGCGGGAATATTGACGGTGTGGCAATTCAGGCACGCATTCTTTTTGGCCGGATCGTCCAGATTTTCCAGGATCCTTTTGCCCAGTGAGTTTTCGAGCACCTCGTAAGCCTGCGAATGTTTGTCTTCCTTGTGCCAGGTGTCGTATTCGTTCATCAAGACAAATTCGGTGGAAAACTTGCTCGGCGATTTCTTGGAATGACAACCGGCGCAATTGGCCACACCGATGTAGATCGTGTCGGCATCCTGCTTGCGCTTCGCGCCCGAGTCGGACTGTGCAAACACAATTCCCCCGGCCAGAAACAGGGAGGCAATCAGGAATAGCCAGAATTTACTCACCGCGCACACCTTTTTTCAGCGACAGCAATTTGTCGCGGAATATCTTGGGGCTAAAGCCGGGGCCGGGACTGTCGAAACCCTTCGGGAAGCGCAGGACCTCGGCCATTTCTTTCAGCGTCGGAGCCAGCGAGGGAGGAGGGTTGCCGCCGTCCTTCCAGGCATTGTGCAGCGCGGCCAGGCCAAGATAGCGCTGGGCCGAGTCGTTCCAGCAGAGCTGTTGATCGTCATCGCCGGCCAGGTGGGAAAACAGAGCGGCAATTTCTTTGGTTCCGGATCGCTTGTCCTGCAATCGTTCCACCAGCAAGCGAATTTCCTTCTCGGCGGCCAGTGCCTTCTTGGAAACCAACTCCCGCCTGGGGAGCGCCTTGCTCATTTCGCGTTCGAGTTCATCGAGAGCAGACAACGGCGCCTTGTTCCTCCTGGCCAGCAGCCGCGGCATGGAAAAATACCAGGTTCCCCACGGATAGGAACCGGGAGGGCGCTTCCGATCGCGTGGTTGGCTTTTTCCCTGCAGATTGTGATGGCAGGCAAAGCAATCGTATTCGGCAAACTCCGGCCACGTCGAGGATTCCTTCCCGGCGCGATGGGCAAGCAATTTCAGGGCGGCCTGGGCGGTGATGGCCTGGCCAACGGCCCAGGCGCGGGCCTCGAAATCGGGGCCGGACTGACGGCCATCATCGAGCTTGCTGTCCTTGTCCCTGGCATTGTTCCAGTGATGGGGCATGTTGGCGTGGTAGGCGCCGAACTCGAAGTTCAGGCGCGGATGGCCGGCTGCGATCAGGTCGTGATTGATGTCGCTGCCCGGCTTGCCCACGTGGCAGTCCACGCACACCCCGGCCCGGCCTGTCACGGTCTTGGTATCGCGCATGCCGAGTTTTTCCTTGCCGGCGATCGACAAATCCTTCCACTCGGCGCGGGCATGGCGAGTCAGCCATTTTTCCGCCGGACCGTGACAGGTTTCGCAGCTCACGCCGTCCTGCAAGTGAAAGGCCTCTCGTTTCGGCGCCGTCTCGATGCCGGGATGGACGTGGCAATCCAGGCACAGGCGATTCTTCTCGGGATGGGCTTTTTCGAGGGAGGGCAGCTTCAAGAGGCTCTGCTGGATTTGTTTGGAGCGTTTGGCGAACAGGACTTCATAGGCCCGGGAATGCTTATCCTGGAGAATCCAGGTGGAGTATTCGCTGCCGGCGGTTCCCGGTGTCCGATTGCCGTTGTGACAGGCCGTGGCCGCACACGATCCCGCCCCCTGGAGCTGGAATTGGTTGAAATCCGGAGTCACCACACGGGGCGGAGGCAACGGTTGATCACCTGTTTGCGCAGGCAGATTGCAGCAAATCAAACTGGCCAGGGCGGCGAGCAACAGGGGCATTTTCATGTTGCCCAGCTTGTTCGTGCTTGCCGGATTTGTCAAGGTAATGTGGTTTACGTTTAGCGTTCGCGTGGTCTCATGCGAACGCTAAACGCAAACAGCGGATGGAACTCACTCCTTCTTCCGCGGATCATCGGCCGGGTTCACGTAGGTGATCTCGAACGGGCCGATGCCGTGCACCTGAATGATGGTCTCGCCCTTGGTGGCGGCGAAGTGGCGCATGGTTTTCGGCATGCGCATGTAGGAGCCGGCCGGCAATTCCTGCGTCTTATCCAATTCAAACTTCTCCCCCTTGCCGATGAGCAACGTGCCCTTGATCACGGTTACGTTTTCATCGGTCGGATGCCAGTGCGGGGGGACCTTGTAACCTTCGGGTAATTTAACGCGGATGGCGTACAGGCCGGACTTGGCTGGATGGCCGGACAAGATGGCAACCTTGGCGCCGGGAGGCAGCGCCGGCGGGGCCGGGCCCCACTTCTCGCTGCCAGGCTTGATCACCACGTGTTCGTCGTCGTGTCCGTCTTTGCCGCCGGCGCTGGCGTTGTAGCCCCGCATGCCGCATACCAGGGCAAGAGTTAGCGAGCCAAACACTCCGATGCGGACGAGATGTGCCTTCATGGTTTCTCCTTGGTGAATGGAATGGTTTCCGTACTCCGCAGTGGTGGAGTTATGATTGCGCGGCCAGTACGGCAAGTATCTCCTGGTGCAGAACACCGGGGATTCAGAACTTCATCTTGCACACTTCCACCTGATCGTTCCGCTGGCGGAGGATGACGGTGAATCGCTGGCTCACTTCCTTGGGGGTGCCGGCATCGCGGCGAACGACCACGTTGACGTGCGTCTCGGCAATCTGCGGGTTGCGCGGGCCGCTGTAGTAGTGCACCACGATGCGGTACTCGCCCGGCTTGGCCTTGATCATCTGGTAGCGCTCGGGGCCGTAGCCCTGGGTCACGTCCTGCGTCAATTCGCCGCCGTTTTTAGTCTGGCGATGGGCGTAAAAACACTTGGTGCCGTCGGGCTCGATGACCCACAGATCCACATCGGTATCGTCGGTGTTCCAGGAAATGGTGACGCGCAGATCGGCTTGCAGCTTCTTGGCGTCAATGCCTTCAAGGCGCTCACCGAAATGATTGACGAGTTTCTTGTTCAGCCCCTTCTGCCGAATGGCATGGCGCATCATGTGGGCGTATTCTTCCAGCACGACTTCCTTGAGGGAGGTGGTAAACTTGGCGTTCCAGGTGCCGGCCAGGACGATTTCGTACTGGAAGGCAGCCAGGCCGTACTTGCCGGCGTCCTCCAGGCTGCGGGCGAGATCGCGGAAGCTGTGCGGCTCATGCGGCCGTTGCCGCTGAACGCGCTCGAACAGGCGGATGGCTGCCGCCGGTTGCTTCAGATCGAGCAAGCGGTAACCCACCGAGCGCATGGCGTCGGCGTTGCCGCCGTGAATATCCGCCACGCTGGACAGAGCGCGGACTGCGCCGCTGGCATCCCCCGCCTTGGCCCGCCGCTCGGCCTCAGCCAGATAAACGGCAATCTTGTGCGGGTCCTTCTCCCGGGCCTGGCGATAATCCTTGTTGGTGTCGGCCAGCACGGGAATTTTCGTTTCATTGACCTGGACGGGCCATTCGTAATCCTCCTCGCTGAGTAACCGGGTCAGCTCCTTGACATGCGCGCCATTCTTGCCATCCATCAGCTTGACCTGGGGATCGATCTTGTCGAGGAAGCGGAGGAAGGCGGCCCTAGCGGGCTCTTTGGGGATCTTGTCGGCAGGCTGCGGGTAGGCCAGCAAGGCTTTGCGTAGCTCGTCCTTTGGGCCGGCCTTTTTGAACTGAACCGGGAAAGCGCAGCGGCTCTGAAAACGCTCCACGAGAGAGTGGATATCGGTTTCCCCCCAGGTCATTTTCCCGTCAGAGAAAAAATAAACTCGGACGGGCGTTTCCTTTGTCACAGGAAAGCCGGGCCGGGACAGGGCATCCAGGCCGGCGCCGAGGTCGCTGGCGCCTTCCAGCCAGAGGTCCTCCAGGACCTTGATGGTTTTTTTCCGATTGGCCTCGTTGTTGTTTAGCCAGCCCTTGGGCTCCAGCCAGCGGCCGGCAACGTCGAAGGTCAGAACGTTGTAGTGCTTGATGGCCGGCTCCTTCAGGAGTTTCTGGATGAGCTCGACATTCCGGGGATGGAGCTTGTCCATGCCGACAGAAGTGTCCAGAAGAAAGATCACATGTGCAGGGGATGCTTCCGGTTGCTGGCCGCCGCTCCAGGCCTGAGCACCAAAAATCAGGGCAAGGATTGCAATTGCCGGTTTGCTTCGTTGGATTTGCATGGAGATCTCCGTCAGCACAAGGCCGTTGTTTTTTCTTGAGTGTATCGCCTTACCTAACAAGACGCGAAAGGATAGTTGCGAGTTTGCCCCTGGATTTGCGAAATCACTGTTCGCCGGATAACCTGGATACTGTGTTGTTACAAACATTGGACGCATGCCATGCCGATTCGTTTCGTTTGCCCTGTTTGCTGGACGGTCCGGGAAGACGTGGATGATTCCCTCCTCGGCAAGACGATCAAGTGCAATGATTGTCACGCCATGTCGGTGGCCACGCACACTCCGGAGCCGAATGCCGAAAAACAACTGCCGCCTCCGAGGATGCCAGTGCCGCCGGCAGCACAGCCGGAGACTATTTCTCTCGCCCCCATCATTCCCTGGAGTGAACCGTCGTTTCCTGTTCCGCAGCTCCAGTCGCCGCGCATGCTGCTTTCCACCGGGGACATCCCCCAAAAATACGAGATCATCGACCTGGTTTTCACGCACGGCAGCTCCAGCGACGGGGCCCTCAAGGGCCTGGAGCCGTCGCAAGCATTTCAGATTCTCGCGGATTGGCTCGGCCAAACGGCCCAGAGGGCCGGTGCCGACGCCGTCATCCACATCCGCTTCGATTTCCAGTTCGCCCAGGGATTCGTCGGCAGGGCGTTTGAGGTTTTCGCATACGGGACGGCGGTGAGAATACAGTAGGCGAGCGTCGAGGCGTAAGCTCGACGTGGTGCATCCCCCGCACGTCGGGCTTACGCCTCGACGCTCGCCCAACAACCAACTTCGCCTAGCCAAAATCCATCAAATTGAGTAGCGTAATTGGGTGGAGTTGGTAAACGTTCTGGAGAGTGCGAAGTAATGGCCAAAGAAGAACCATATTTGATGCAGGGCAAAGTGACGCAGGCGCTGGCCAACACGCAGTTTCGCGTGAAGCTGGATATCGGGCATGAGATCATCGCCCATATCGCCGGCAAGATGCGCAAGCACTTCATCCGCATTCTCCCGGGCGACATTGTGACCGTGGCCATCTCTCCCTACGACCCCTCGAAGGGGCGGATCACCTATCGCGGGCCGTTGCGGCAAACCCAGGATGCCGAAACCGGCCAGGCATGAACCTTTTGCGAAGAATCGGAAAATACCCCTATTCGGAACGCCGCCGGAAGGGTACAATGTTTATGAATTGGGCCTCGTGGACCGCGGTTGTGGGGGGTTTCCTTTCCTCTGCCTCTTTCCCTTGTCCCATAATTAATGCAGGATCCAACCTGGTGGCGGGAGCGACCCGCCCGGATCGTGTTTCCTTTTCTTGGGAGGCCCAAGCATGGGCAAGAAGTTGTATGTAGGCAACCTGGCCTACAGCGTGTCCGACAGTGATTTGCAAGCGATGTTTGCGCCGCATGGTTCGGTCCAGTCTGCGCAAGTCATCATGGACCGGGACACCGGCCGGTCCAAGGGCTTCGGCTTCGTTGAAATGAGCAGCGACGAAGAAGCCCAGGCCGCCATTGCCGCCTTGAACGGTCAAGAGCGCGATGGCCGGGCCCTGACGGTCAATGAAGCCCGGCCCAAGCCGGAAGGCGGCGGTCGCGGCGGCTACGGCGGTGGTCGTGGCGGCGGCGGCGGTGGCCGCGGCGGCTACGGCGGTGGTGGCGGCGGACGCCGCTACTAATTCCAGACCTCCGCCCGGAGGTTTCCCATTAACTAAATCAGGACCATCTTTCAGGATGAAAAACCTACCCGGATGTCTTCGGACATCCGGGTTTTTTTGTTCTCTTACGCAAGAACCCCACCGGCCGCATTTATTTCTTCTCCCGAACCATCAGCGTGAACTCGCCGCGGCCCGCCCCGTAGGAGGTGGCGTGGATACGGTACACGCCGTCGCGCGGGGTGCGGTAGGTGATGCGCGCGTTCAGGCCTTCGCCGCTGTCGTCGTCTTCGGCCAGCTGCCGACCGTCGGTGTCCTTGAGCACCAGGAACGGGTCGAGTGCCTTTTGATCCGGGCTGACCATGTCGATGACGTAGGTCTTTCCGGTGCTGAGCTTGAATTCGTACACCAGGGTGGCAGTCTTTTCATCCAGCTTGCCACGCAACGTCAGCTTGTCGGAGACGTTGTGCACCGGGCCGACCTTGCTGCCTTCATGCTGTTCGAGGATGCGTCGCCACTTCGCGGCGTCCTCCTTCTTGTCGGTGGCGTCGTAGAGCTGAACCAGGCGCAGGGCGGCATCGGCGATCCGCTTTTTCCACATTGACGGCAAGGTCTTTTCGTGCGGCTTCAAGCCGTTGTAGCCCTCGAGCAGCAGAGGCTCGGCCTCGGCGTATTTCTTCTGACCCGCCAGCGCGGCGCCGAGCAGACTCTCGGTTTCGTAGCGCGAGACTTTCCGGGATTGCTGCTTGACATAGAGAGCGAGGCTCTCGCGCAGCGGTCCTTCGGCGTCGGCGTGTTTCTTGAGGTGCACGCGGCAAGCGCCCAGCATGTTGAGCCGCAGGGCGAGGAGGGTCGCCGGCGTCGGCTGTTTGCGGGCGACCTTCTCGATCCACAGGGCGAGATACGGCTCGGCGTCGGCATGTTGGCCTGTCAGGGAATAGACATGGCCCAGGTTACCTGCGGTGTTCAGTGTCTCGGGGTGCTCGGGGCCCAGCTTTTCTTTCTTTTTTTCCAGGGTCTTGACGATGAGCGGCAGCGCCAGGTCAGGCCGGCCTGCATTTCCGTACGCTGCGGCCAGGTTGCTCATGCTCGTGAGCGTGTCGCGGTGATCCGGGCCAAGAGTCTTCCTGCGTAGCTGCAGGACTTTCTCGAACAAAGGGATTCCCTCAAGCGGCTGACGGGCAGCCAGGTACGCTGCGCCCAGGTTGTTCAGGGTGCTGAGTGTGGAGGGGTCGTCGGGACCAAGCCTCTTGAGCTGGCTATCGCGGACTTGCCGAAACAGGGCGATGGCCTCGGGCAGTTTGCCAGCTGCCTGGTACGCTACACCCAGGTTGTTCAGCGTGGTAAGCGTATCGGGATGGTCGGGACCGAGCTTTTTGACGCGGGCGTCGCGAACGTGCTCGAGCAGGGCGATGGCTTTGGGCGCCTTGCCAGCCATCTGGTACGCCACGCCCAGGTTGTTGAGCGTGCCGAGGGTTTCGGGATGGCCGGCCGGCAGCTTCTCCATCTGTGCGTCGCGGATGCGCTCGAAAAGAGCGATGGCCTCGGGCAGCCTCCCGGCGACCCGGTACACTTCGGCAAGGGTGTTCAGCATGTTGAGGGTGTCGGGGTGATTGGCGCCCTGCTTCTTCACCTGTACGTTGCGGACCTGCTCGAGGAGGGCGATGGCCTCGGGCAGCCGGCCATCGGCCTTGTACGCGCCGGCGAGATTGTGCAGCGCCTTGATGGTGGAAGGGTGATCGGCGCCCAGCTTCTTCAGAAAAGAGTCACGAACGCTCTCGAAGAGAGCAATGGCTTCAGGCAGTTTGCCGACAGCCTGGTACGCCACGGCCAGGTTGTTCATGGCGCCGAGAGTGTGGGGATGGTCCAAACCGAGGGCCTTCCCCGCTGTCTTGCGAACGTGCTCGAACAGGGCGATGGCCTCGGGCAGCTTGCCGGCCTGTCGGTAGGCCTCGCCCAAGTTGTTCAGCGTGGTCAGCGTGTCGGGGTGGTCGGCCCCCAACTTTTTCACCCGCGCGTCGCGAACCTTCTCGGACAAGGCAATCGCCTGAGGTAACCGATCCGCGTCCTGGAGCGCGCATGCCAGGTTGTCCATGGTAGTAAGGGTGGCGGGGTGCTCCACACCCAGCTTCTTCACGCGTGCGTCACGAACTTTCTCGAAGAGAGCGATGGCCTCGGACAACCGGCCGGCGGTGTGGTACGCTCGGGCGAGGTTGTTCAGTGTGCTCAGAGTGGAGGCGTGGTCGGGACCGAGCTTTTTCACCTGTGCGTTGCGGACGTGTGCAAGGAGGGCGATGGCCTCGGGCAGCTTGCCGGACTTCTGATACGCCACGGCCAGGCTGTTCAGCGTGTTGAGCATCAACGGATCATCGGCCTGCAGCATCTTCTCTTGCACGTTGCGGATCTGCTTGTACAGGTCAATGGCCTCGGGCGCCCTGCCGGCGGTCAGGTACGTCGCGGCCAGGTTGCCGAGCGCTGCCAGGGTGTCGGGGTGGTTGGCTCCCCGCTTCTTCACGTTTGTATCATGGAGTTGCTGGAACAGAGCAATGGCCTGAGACACTTCGCCGGTCTTGAGGTACGCGCCGGCCAGGCTGTTCAGCGTGGTCAAGGTGTCCGGGTGCTCTGGGCCCAGCCTGGCCTGCCGGGTTGCCCGCGCGCGTTTCAATAGCTCCATGGCCTTGCGCGGCTCCCCCAGGTCCAGAAGCGCGTTGCCCAGCAGCGTCTGCAGCCGCGCCATCGCTTCCGCATCGCCGACCGATTCCTCGACCAGCTCATCCGCTGCCTCCACGGCCCGCTGCCGCAACTGGTCGTACAGCGGTGGGCCGCCTCGCACCTCGGCGCGCGGGTCCAGCTTCCGCAACAGGCCGGCGAACAATTCCACGCCTTTCTCGATCTGCGCCAGCCGCTGCATCGCCTGCTGCGTGGCCAGCTCTGCCTTTTTCTGGGCGCGCCCGGCCGCCTCGGCCGCGAGCCGCTCCGCTTCGGCCGCGCGGCGCGCTGTGTCACGCTGGTTGTCCGCGTCGCGCTTGGCCGCCGCTTCCTTTTCCGCCCGAACCTCTTCCGCACTTCGTGCTTCCTCCGCCTGGTAGAGACCGATGGATGTGCCGATGACGCCTCCCACGAGCGCTAGGACGACGAGGCTCGCCGCCAGAACGGCGCCTTTGTTTCGCCGCACGAACTTTCGCAAGCGATATCCCGCCGACGGCGGGCACGCCTGCACCGGCTCATCCGCCAGGTAGCGCTGCACGTCCATCGCGAAGCCGTTGGCCGTCTCGTAGCGGCGGTTGCGGTCCTTTTCCAGCGCCTTCATCACGATCCAGTCCAATTCGCCACGCAGCAGCTTGGTCAGCTTGGCCGGCTCGGTGCTGCGATTGGCGGCCAGGGTCGGCAAGCCCTCTGCCGTGCTCAGCTTGGTGCTTGGCTTGGTCGGCTCCTCTTCGCGGATGACCCGGAGCATCTCCAGCATGCCGACCTTTTCCAGCTCTTTCTTGGAGAACGGTGGACTGCCGGTCAACAGCTCGTACAAGAGCACGCCCAGCGAGTAGATGTCGCTGCGGGTGTCGATGTCGAGCTGATTGATCTCCGCCTGCTCGGGCGACATGTACTCGAGCGTGCCGACGATGTTGCCGAAGCCGGTTACCAGGGTCTTATCGGTCAAGCTCTGCCCGGCCGCCTTGGCCACGCCGAAGTCGATGACCTTCGGCACCGGTTTGCCGTCATACAGGGCGACGAGCACATTGGACGGTTTGAGGTCGCGATGGATGATGCCCTTCTGGTGTGCGTGCTGTACCGCCTGACAGACGGGAATGAAAAGCTCCAGCCGCAGCCGAGGCGTGAGGCGGTGCTCGTCGCAGTACTTGGTGATCGGCACCCCCTTGACGAGATCCATCACAAAGTACGGTCGGCCGGCGCTGGTCGTCCCGGCGTCGAGTACCCTGGCAATGTTGGCGTGATCCATGATCGCCAGGGCCTGGCGCTCGGCCTCGAAGCGGGCGATGATCTGTTTCGAGTCCATGCCGGGCTTGATGAGTTTCAGTGCGACCACGCGCTTGACGGGCTCGGTTTGCTGGGCCATCCACACCGTGCCCATGCCGCCTTCGCCGATTTGCTCCATGAGCTTGTATTGGCCGATCATTGTGCCGTGCTGTTCGCGGATCGGCTCTTGGATGGTGGCGGGCAGATTGGAGCCGGAAGCAGGTGACTCCAGGAAGCCGCCTGCGCCGGCGTTCGCCTGGAGCAAGGCGTCCACCTCGGCCCGCAAGGCCGCGTCCCCGGCGCAGACGCCATCCAGGTACTCCTGGCGTTCCGCCTCGGTGGGCAGCTCAAGAGCTTTCAAAAACAGTTCGTTCGCTCGCGGGTTCCACGTCGTCATGATTGTTTTCCAGTCGGGAGGCAACTGCCCTCACTTATCAATGCGAAAAATCGCGGCAGTCTGCGCGCAAAAAATGGTGCGGTCAACTATTTTGACAATTTCGGAACAGCCAGGCCCGGCCAGCGCCCGGAGACCATCGCGGCGCCGCGGCAGATGCCCAGTGCTCGGCCGCGCCGCCTGTTGCGCAGTTCATTGTAGACCAGCGGCAAGAGTTGCTCTGCAGCAATCGGGTCGCCTTGAGCGATGGCCGACGGGATGCGCGTCACATTGTTTATGGACCGCTCCTGGGAAATTGAAGAGTCGCTACAGGAAGCATAGCGGCACTGTGCTTGGACCCCCGACGTGCACTCTTGCTCTGGCCAAAAAATCGCTTACACTACAATGCCATGTCCATCGCGCAAGCGTGTTACACCTGGTTACGGCAGACGGTGGGCTGGTCGAATAGCCGGCAGTCGTGGGAAGAACGCATCGGCGTGGCCATCCTCATCGCGGGGGCGGTCGGGCTGTGGGTGCTCGGCAGCGGGTTGTCGGCCGTGCAAATCGTGTTGCTGTGGTGCTTCTTTGTCCTGGCGGCGGCCATTCTACTGCGCCGCGGCTGGCTCAAGCTCTTCGGGCCGGTCCTATTTTACGACATGGTCACGTCGGCACGGCGGGCACGCTATTTCGCCTTACGCTGTTCGTATGCAGGGCTGCTGCTGCTGTTTCTCTTCATCGCCTATGTGTCCACGAGCACCGGCGGATTGACGCCGGAGCAACAGGCCGGCCGGTTCGCGCAGAATTACTTTGAAACCTTCATGGTGATCCAGATCCTCGCCGTCATGCTGCTGACGCCGGCCTACGTCGCCGGCAGCGTTGCCGACGAAAAGGTCAAGAAGACCCTGGAGTTCCTGCTGGCCACCGATCTGCGCAATCGCGAGATTGTTCTCTCGAAGCTCCTGTCGCGGCTGGCCAATTTGACCCTGTTTGTCCTGACCGGTTTGCCGATCCTCAGCCTGATCATGTTTCTGGGGGGCGTGGACCCGAACCTGGTGATGGCGGGATTTGCGGCCACGGCGCTGACCATGGGCGGCCTGGGCGGTCTGAGCATTCTCAACTCCGTGAGTTTCAAACGGCCACGCGATTCCGTCACCATGACCTATATGGCCCTCGTGGCATATCTCGCCCTATCGTTTCTCCTCCAGGCATATGTCGCCCGCTCCATCTATGCGCCTAACGTGTTATGGAACTGGTTCGGAACCACCCTCACCGTTGGCGACTTGGTGAATGCCTTCAACAGCGGCAACATTTTTCTCAGCCTGCCCAAAGTTTCCGAGGCCGCCCGCCTGGGGACGCTGGCCACCGAGGTGCCGATCCTGCTCAAGTCCTACGGCCTGTTTCATGGCATCATTTTTGCCGCCGGCACTATCCTCGCCGTGCTGCGTTTGCGACGGGTGGCCCTGAAGCAGATGTACGGAAAGCCGAAGAAGACGTCCGTCCGCACCAGCCTGTTTGGCCGGCCCTCGGTCGGCAATCAGCCCATGCTGTGGAAGGAATTCTTCGTCGAGGGCGGTTTCCGTTTCAATATCCTGGCCGGCGTCATCCTCGCGTTGCTCCTCTTCGGCACCTTGATGCCGGGCCTGATCATTGTCTTCAACTGGATGATCGATCCGCAACGGGGCGGGCCCATGGGCGACTGGTTCACCATGAGCCGGGAGATGAACGTCTATATTCGACTGGCCGGCACCGGCGTGGCGTTCCTGTTGCTTCTGGGTGTGGCCGTCCGTGCCTCTACCAGCATTTCCAGCGAACGCGACCGCCAGACTTTCGACGCGCTGTTGACCACGCCGATCGACAGTTCCACCATCCTGTGGTCGAAATGGCTGGGCAGCGTGTTGAGCTTTCGCCTGGGCTGGGCCTGGCTGGCGCTCATTTACGGCATGGGTATTGTGACGGGAGGGCTGAACCTATTTTCCGTGCCCTTGCTGCTGGCGTCCTGGTTTGTCTATGCCGCTGTCTTCGCCGTCATTGGCCTGTGGTTTTCCATGTCCTGCCGCTCCACGATGCGGGCGACGGTATTGACGCTGTTCACCGTGGTGGGCCTGAGCATCGGCCACTGGCTGATCTGCCTGCCCCTGTGCTACATTCCCGCGATGGGGGGAGGACGCATGGGGGAGGACATCGCCAAGTTTCAAGCGGGCATCACGCCGCCGGCGGTGCTGGGCATTCTGGCCTTCTCGGCGGAGGATTTCCGCATGGATTTTGGCCGCAGCGAGATCGCCCAGATGTTGTTCTACAGCCTGTTCGGCGTTTTCCTGTGGGCGGTTGCCGGCCTGGGGTTTTTCTTCGGCGTGGTCAATCCGCGTTTTCGCACGCTGACCGGCCGGCAGGATTTCCGCACCCCGGAACAGGTCCACCGCCGCTCTCGCTCCCGCCCGCCGCCGGAACGCTATCACGCCGAGCCGAGAGAGACCGTTCTGCCCAAGAACGTGATTCTGTTGGAGGAGATCTGGGAGAAGCCGCCGCCGAAGCCGAGGGAACTGGAATGAAGCGGGCGGCAAGGCGGGATCTGTCCCTCACTATACGACGGGGTCTATAGATTCTGATGAAGTATATTTGAGCGGTCGCTTCAGAAAATCGGCTGGGAATAGATCCAAACGAAGAGAAATGACCTCGGCCAAGAACTTGAGCATGCCCATTCTAAACTGCAAAAACTCGACGTCAGCAGAATCCCAAACGACAACGGACCAATTGTCAGGCTCTTCCTTGGTTAGCCAATTCAGGTAGTCGCCGTTCCCCGTGTTTCCCCATGCAAGCAAACCTCCCCTTTCAGGGAAGACCGGAAATGGAACTTCGCTGCCAAGCTCAATCATCAATCGATAAGCAGCGTTCGTTCCATCAATATGTTGCTGGAGATTATTTGTTTTTGAAAAGGGGCTTGAGATATGAATTGGCATCTGTCCAATTCTGCCTGCTCCGTACACTCGAACAAATTCCTTGTAGTCGTGGGGCAAGCGAGTCCCAAGCTTCTGTTCAACGCTATCCCAGTCGCCAGCTGTTCCAACGGGATGTTGAGGGGGTGGCATCAGAATTTGGAGTTCGGCCATTGGTTCCATTGTCAAAATCGATTAACTCAAGCGCCGAACACCATCCCTGAATATCCCACGACCCGGCTTGGATCGCCCGTCACATCGGCGCTGGTGGCGTAGGCGATCTGCCGGCCGCGGCTCGACTTGTTCAGAAGTCGGAGCGTTTCCAGCACGATCACCGCGGGCAGGACGCCACACATGCTGATGTTGTTTTGTGTGACAGTTTCATGGACCTCGGTGGGATCGCCGCGCTCCAGGGCGGCCAGGGCCATGGCATCCAGGCGGCGGGTGTCGGGGTCGTTGGCGAAATGGTTCATGTCGCTGGAGATGAGCAATAGCGGCTGCTCGTTCAAGCCGCGCACCACCTCGGCCAGGCCTCGGGCAAACGCGAGGCAGCTGCTCAGATCGGATGGGCCGACCGCGATACCCACCACCTTGCTCGCAGGGGACAGGCGGGCCAGGAAGGGCAATTCCACCTCGATGGCATGCTCGCGGCGATGGGCGGCAGCGTCCATCTCCAGGCCGGGTATGGCCTGACATAACCGCCGGGCCAGCATGAAATCCGATGCCACCTCGAACCCGGGCAAAGACCACGACTGTTGCGGCGCCACCGCCCATTCCACTCCCAGATTGGTGTGCTTGGGACCGATGACGATGACCGTTCCCGGAATATGGATGTTCCGCAACACCTTGGCCGCCACGTGGCCCGAAAATCTGAGACCCGCATGGGGGACCATGGCTGCGGGAACGGCTTCCGGTTTTCGCTCACCTTCCAGAAGCCGGTCCACCGTGCGGGCCAGTGCCTCGGCATCGGCTTCGTAAAAGGTGCCGGCCACGGCAGGCGGCCGAGCCGCCGGACCCCGTACCGCCCTCGGCAAAGTCGAAACCTGAACGCGTGTTGCATTTGTCGTGGCGTGGAGGCTGAAAACGGTGGCCTGGGCCGGATGGCTGGGCCGAACCTGGAGTCCCGCCGATTCCAGAAGCTCGTCGGCTTCCAGGGCCGGATCGAACACCAGCCCCGCCTTGTTGCGCTCGACAACAAAAAGAGCGCGCTGCTTTGGATCGAAGCCGGCCAGGTGCGGATCGGCCACCGAGCCATGCAGCACCGGATCGTGCAGTGCCGTCACGCTAATGTGCCAGGAATCCAGTGTTTCCGGGGACACGCCCTGGGATGCCATGCTCTGGGCAGCCGTCTGCACCAGTGAAAAGAGTGTGGCCTGGAGCGGCAAGCCCGGTCGGAGGGAGAACTTGCTCAACGACGGCGCTTCCTGGAACTGCTCGTGGTGCAAGTCCAGCACCAACCCGTTCACGGTGCCATCAGCAGCGCCGATAAAGTACGGCGGCACGGCGCCAAACATCAAGGCTGCCAGGTTGGCCCGGCATCGCTCCGCCAGATCGGCCATGTCTTCCGGACGGAATGGCCCCTCCGGGCTCGGCATCGTTTCGCCGATTCCTAGCTCCGCCAGCGAACTCTTGACGACAAGTCCTTCGAAGGTGAAAAGCGCTGCACTATCTTCTTTCCAGGCGCCGGGAGGCAGGCCTGCCTTCGCGCAAACCCGCTCCAGAAGCTTGAGGGCGTCCCAGTCGTTCTCCACCGCCACGCTGGGCAAGAACAATCCGCTGTTCTCACCCTGCACGATCTTGATGCCGTGCTTGCCGATGGTGATGGCCCGCAGTCGATCTTCGCCGCGAACTTGCACCGGTTCTGGGTTGAAGAGCACCCACACTTCCATGTGCAAATGCTCCAGCTCGGTGGGCGAGACGGGCGGGAAGCGCTCGTCTTCCCAGACGGTGCGTTCGGCGGCGTGTTCCAGGGCATGGCGAAGGGGAACAGCCGGGCCAATGAGTCCGCAGCAGGAGCGCAGGTGCCGGCCGCGCTTGAGGCTGACAAACGCCCCGGAGACCATCTGATTGCCGGCTTCCGCCAGCTCATCCGGGAACGAAGCGGGTGTGCCAGTCACCAGGGCCTGCAACATCCCCCCGGCGGCAACGGCGAGCTGACTTTTCATCTCCTCGCTGAATTCCGGCCGCCCTCCAGAAGCGAGGATGGAGGATGGAGGATCGGAAGCGATGATCGAGGATGGAGGATTGAGGATTGAAGAAGGTTCCGAATCGACAATCGATGATTCAGGATGGAGGATCGAAGCGGCAGGTTCGGCCCTCAATTCGCTGATAACTCGGTCCTCGCTCGCCGGTTGTCGATCCTCGGCTGGCGATCGTCGATCCTCAATCCTCGATTCTCGAACCTCGATTCTGGCGACTTGATTGTCGACGACTTCGAAGGACGGCAACGGCACGCGCCGCGGCAGCCGTTGTTGGTAAGCAATCTGGTCGTTGCCGGTCTTGACCTCGGCGGGGACTCGCGGCCAGATCCCTGGCACTCTGTTCCAGCACTCGGGGCACCGGCCTTGGCGATCGAGCCGATAGGAGCGCACTAAAAACCCATAACGTTCGATGAGCGTGGCCTGGCAGAAAGGGCAGCGGGTGTCCTCCCAGTGGCCGACCTGGCCGGGCAAGTTCCCGGCATACACAAAGCGCAATCCGGCCGCGGTTCCGATTTCGCAGGCGCGCATCAGCGTTTCCGGCGGTGTCGCCTCCGGATCGGTCATGTGGTAGTCCTTGTGGAAGGCGGTCACGTGCCAGGGAATGTTCGGATTCACGGAAACCAGGAAATCCGCGATTTGCTTCAGCTCATCGTCGCTGTCATTGAATCCGGGAATCACCAGCGTGACCACCTCCAGCCACAATCCGCGCTCCTTCACCATGCGGACCGTGCTGGTGATGTTCTCCAGCGTTCCCCCCAGCGTGCGATAGTTGTGATCGTTGAATGTCTTCAAATCGATCTTGTAGGACACGATCCACGGCTTGAGGAAATCGAGCACCTCGGGCGTGGCGTTGCCGTTGGAGACAAAAGCGCAATCCAGCCCGGCGGCGATCGCTTCCTTGAAGACGGCCACGCCCCACTCCGCGGTGATGAGGGGTTCGTTGTAGCTGGACACGACCAGGCGGGCCCCTTCCTGCTGGGCCAGGTGGATCAATTCGGACGCCGACACCGGCCGGATTGGCGCCACTGCACTGGCGTCCCGCAAGGCCTGCGACGTCACCCAGTTCTGGCAATAGCTGCAATGGAGATCGCAGCCCATCATGCCGAAGGTCAAGGCATCGCTGGAAGGATGGACGTGAAAGAAGGGTTTTTTCTCGACCGGATCGCATTGCAGGCCGGCGACATAGCCGAAGGGGACTTTGAGCCGGCCGCCGTCGTTGAATCGAACCTTGCATATGCCGCGCTGGCCGTCACCGATCAGGCAGCGATGCCCGCACGCCAGGCAGCGGATGCGATCGCCGGCTCTCTTCATCAATTCCCGTGCCGCCGGCATCGTCCGCCGATCCAGCTGTTCCGCTAACGATGCATTGGCAATGGTGGTTTTCATGGATGATACGCTTTGGGTTCGGCAAAAACCGACGGCGGACATCAACCTCCAAAGGAAGAGTATCACACTCACGGCTGTGAGCCAAGGGCGTCGGCGCGATACCCCGCGCTCCAGCCAACGTTACAATCGTGCCGTTTCAGCGGGCGATTTCCAGCTTCGGCAGGGCCTTCTGTAGCTGTCGTGCTCCCGCCTCTGTGACCTGGGTTTCGTAAACGTAAAGGGTTCTTAAATTCTTGAGTCCGACCAACTCCTTCAACCCGGCGTCGGTCACTTTGGTAAAGGGGAGTCGCAGCGACTGAAGTTGATCAAGACCGGCCAGTTCTTTCAGCCCCGCGTCTGTCACCTTAGTAAAGTCCAATGAAAGCGACTGCAAGTGCTTGAATCCGGCCAGTATTTTTAGCCCGGCGTCGGTTATTTTATCGCCGCTGAGTCCCAACTGCCGCAATTGTTTGGAACCTGCCAACTCCTTCAACCCGGCGTCGGTAATTTGGGTAAACTCAATTTCCAGCGTCTTCAGTCTCTTGAAGCCGGCTAGATCTTTAAGCCCTGCGTCTGTAATTCTGCTGCCGACCAGGGCCAAGGATGTTAGCTGGTTAAGTCCGACCAATTCCTTCAACCCGGCGTCGGTGATGTGTTTGCTGCAAAGCCCCAGGGACTGTAATTTCTTCAGTCCAGACAGTGCCTTTAACTGCGCATCACCTACCGGCGTGCCGTTGAGGGACAGCACCTCCAGGTGCTGGAGTTTGGCAAGGTTTTTCATGCCAGCATCCGCCAACGGAGTTTTGTAAAGGTCCAGCGATTGAAGCTTTTTGAGAGACGCCAGGTCCCCCAGCCCTTCCCCCGTTAGCCGGGTGTACCGAAAGTCCAGCGACCGCAATTCAGGAAGCGCTGCCAGTTCCTTCAGCCCGGCATCCGTCACCCGCGTGTGCCCAAGAGCTAATGTTTGCAGCTGTTTCAGCCCCCTCAACTTTTTTAGTCCCGTGTCGGTCACCGGAGTATTGAGGAGATCAAGCAGGCGCAGATTTTCAAGAGGGGCCAGTTCCTTCAGACCCGCGTCCGTTATGCGGGTCAGGAAACGCAATTGCTTGAGCGCGGCCAATTCTTTTAGCCCGGCATCCGTCACCTGGGTGTGCGCGAGCCCCAGCAGTTCAAGTTGTTTCAATGGGGCCAGTTCCTTCAGCCCGGCATCCGTCACCTCGGAACCCATGAGGTGAAGACCGAAACTCTGCTTCGGAGCAGGTAATTGAGGAATCAGGCCGGCTTCCCATTTGGACCAGCCAAAAACGGGCAACTCACCCGCTTTTCCTTCCCCGGCGCCGTCGCGGAAACTCCATTCGCCGAACCGGCCCTGAGACATCCAACCGGAAATGGCGCCAGCCTTTTCCCATGCGAGACGCACGGACGCCGGCAGCCCTTTCGCACCGTCTCCCGGTGGCTTGCCAAGTCCCTCCGGCACAAGCAAAAGAAAGAAGCCAAAGGCCATGGTTCCTTTCATCGTCGTTAACTCCTCAGCATTTCTTGGGAACGGCTGTCTTGTCGCCATTTGCCATTTTATGAGAATGTTTGCCGTGATTGCACGTCGCCCTGCTTGCCCTACCCCAATTCTGGTGCAATTTGCTAAAATGCTTTTTTCCTGAAATGCGATTCGAAAAAGGAGTTTGATCCTCTCATGGCGGAGTCCATTCAACACGCATCCATCGTGGAAGAAACCCGGCACCGGTATCTGACCTATGCCCTGTCGGTGATCTCGTCGCGGGCCTTGCCGGACGTGCGCGACGGGCTCAAGCCGGTCCAGCGCCGCATCCTGTACACGATGTTCCACGAGCTGCACCTGCGCTCCGATGCCCGCTATGCAAAATGTGCTCGCATCGTCGGCGATGTCATGGGCAAGTTTCATCCGCACGGCGATATGGCCCTGTACGATGCCCTGGTGCGGCTGGCCCAGAATTTCGTCATGCGCGTGCCGCTGGTGGATGGGCACGGGAATTTCGGCTCGGTCAGCGGCGACCCGCCGGCCGCCCACCGCTACACCGAGGCCAAGCTGCAGCCCGTTGCCGACAACATCATGCTGGAGCTGCGGCAAAACACCGTAGACATGAGGCCAACGTTCGATGGCAAACAGGAGGAGCCGATCGTTTTGCCCTCGCAGTTCCCCAACCTACTGGTGAACGGCTGCGCCGGCATCGCCGTCGGCATGGCCACCAACATCCCGCCCCACAACCTGGGCGAAGTGATCAAGGCGGCCGTGCATCTCATTGATAATGGAGATGCCAGCACCGCACAGCTGCTGGACAAGCTCAAGGGGCCCGATTTTCCCCTGGGCGGCAAGATCGTTACCGACCGCTCCACGCTGCGAAAAATCTACGAAGACGGCGTCGGCAGCGTCAAGGTCCAGGCCGAATGGAAGGTCGAGCAGGCGGGTAAGAAGGAACAGATCGTCATCTCCTCGATTCCCTACGGCGTCAACAAGGGAACGCTGGAGGCAGCCATCGGCGAGATCATCGCCAGTCGAAAGCTGCCGCACCTCACCGATTACCTCGATGAATCCAGCGAGGAAACCGGCTTGCGCATGACGCTCGGCATCAAGCCAGATGCCAATCCGAACCTGATCATGGCCTACCTGTACAAGCACACGGGCTTGCAGGAGAACTTTGCCTACAACATGACGTGCCTGGTCCCCGGCCCGGACGGCAAACCGCAGCCCGAACGCCTCGGCCTCAAGGAAATCCTGCGTTACTTCCTCGATTTCCGCTTTGACACTGTGCGCCGGCGCTTCGAATACGATCTGGAACAGCTCAAGAGGCGCATCCACATCCTCGAAGGCTTCAAGATCATCTTCAACAACCTGGACAAAGCCATCAAGCTGATCCGCGAGAGCGAGGGCAAGCCGGACGCCACCGAAAAACTCATGAAGGCCTTCAAGCTCGACCTGGAACAGACCACGGCCATCCTCGATGCCCAGCTCTACCGCATCGCCCAGATGGAGATCAAGAAAATTCTGCAGGAGCTGCGCGAGAAGAAAGCGCAAGCCGAGGAAATCGAGGCGATCCTGGCATCAAAGCGGCGGCTGTGGAGCGTCATCAAGGGCGAGCTGAATGAGCTGGGTGAAAAGTACGGCGACAAACGGCGGACGCGCATGGGCTCGGACGACGATACGCCCGAATTTGATCCGGAAGCCTACATCGTCAAGGAAAACACCAACGTGGTGCTGACGCGGGACGGGTGGATCAAGCGCGTGGGCCGGCTGGCGTCGATCGAGGGAACACGGGTGCGCGAGGGGGACGCGGTCATTGCCGTCGCTCCCGGCAGCACGCTGAGCCATGTGGTTTTCTTCGCGGACGACGGCGTGGCCTTCACCATGCGCATTGCCGAAGTGCCAAGTAGCTCCGGTTACGGCGAGCCTTTGGCCAAGTTCTTCAAGCTGGGCGACCAGGTTAAGATTGTCGGCGCCATCACCTGCGATGAGCGTTTCACGCCGGACAAGCAAAAACCGCCCACCAAGGAAGACCCGCCCGGCCCGTACTTGCTGGCCATCACCGCACAGGGCATGTCACTGCGGACGCCGCTGGCCCCCTACCGCACGGAATCGAACAAGCTGGGCCGGCGTTTTGCCCGTCTCGACGAGGGCGATCGCGTGATCCTGGTGGCCGTGCCCCGGGGCGAAAAGAACATCATGCTCGCATCTGCCGAAGGCCGGGTCCTCCAGTTTCCCATCGCCGAGATCAACATCCTCGCTGGCGTCGGCAAGGGGGTGATCGGCATCAAGCTGCAAGACGGCGACACCTGCCTGGGCGGAACATTGATCTCCGATCAGGTGGACCGCATGCAGGTGGAGACCTCCAACGGCACGATTCAGGATTTCCGCGGCGAGAAGTACGAAGTGACCTCGCGGGCCGGCAAAGGATTCGAAGCCATCAAGCGCGGCGGCTTTACCCGTGTGGTGCCGCCGCCGATCCAGCTGGTCGATTGGGAGGAGATCGAAGGTGAGAAGGTGGGACGGAACGGGCAGGGGACGCTGTTCAAGTAGTTGCCTGCCAGCTCTTGGATTTGCTCACGCAGGTGCAGAAACTGGCTTTTGCAATCATGACACCGCAACAATTCCGTACAGAAATTGAACCGTAATTGAGGAAAGGAATCCATGACCACCGCAACCGCCAAATACACTGCCAAGGATATCCAGGTTCTCGAAGGCCTGGAGCCGGTGCGCAAGCGGCCGAGCATGTACATCGGCGATCCGGACAAGAAGGGGCTGCACCACCTGGTCTGGGAGATCGTCGATAACGCGGTCGATGAGTACCTCAACAACTATGCCGACACCATCCATGTGGTGCTGCACAAGTCCGGGGATGCGATCACCATCAGCGACAATGGCCGGGGCATTCCGGTGGACAATCACCCCAAGTACAAGAAGCCGGCCCTGGAGTTGATTCTGACCACGCTGCATTCCGGGGCCAAGTTCGGCGAAGGAGGCAATTACTTGCACTCGGGCGGGCTGCACGGCGTCGGCTCCTCGGTGGTCAACGCCCTGTCGAAGAAGCTGGTGGCCGTCATCCGCCGCGACGGGCACGAATGGCAGCAGACTTTCAAGCGCGGCCAGACGGCGAGCAAGCTGGAAAAGGTTGGGCCCTTCCGCGGCCACGGCACCACCATCACCTTTGAGCCCGATCCGGAAATCTTCAAGACCACGCATTTCGACCCGGAGTGGATCAAGGCCCACCTGGAAGACATGGCATACATCCACCACGGCCTGTCGATCACTTTCACGAACGAGATCACCAAGGAGAAATTTGATCTGACGCATCCGGGTGGAATACCGGAGTTTCTGGGCCGGCTGGTGACGGAAGCACAGAAGTCGGCCGTGACGGAAAATTCCTTCCACCTCGTCAAGGACAACGGCGACAAGATGGAGGTCGCCCTGCAATGGACCGAGTCCACCGACGAGAACATTCGCTCCTATGTGAACGGCATCCGCACGTCGATGGGCGGCACGCACGAAAGCGGCTTCAAGAGCGGCATCGGCCGGGCTATCCGCAATTTCATGGAAACCCACGAGATCAAGCCCAAGGGCGTCACCATCACGGCCGAGGATATCCGCGAAGGCATCGTCGGCATCCTCTCCATATTTGTTCGCGATCCGAAGTTTCAGGGGCAGACCAAGGAGCGTGTGAACAATCAAGAGCTCACGGGCATCGTGGAGAACTGGATCAGCTCGGCACTCGAAGCCTGGCTCAACGCCAACATGACGGCGGCGGACCAGATCGTCGGCCGGATTGTGCTGGCTGCCAAGGCAAGATTGGCTTCGCGCGAGGCCGCCCAGGAGGTCAAACGAAAATCAGTGACGCAGCGACGGCTCAACCTGCCGGGCACGCTGACCGATTGCTCATCCACCGACCTGGACGAGGCGGAGTTGTTTATCGTGGAAGGCCAATCGGCCGGCGGGTCGGCCAGGCAAGGGCGCAACCATCGCACGCAAGCGGTCCTGCCTCTGCGCGGCAAGGTCCTCAATTCCGAAGGGCTCGGGCTATCCAAAGTGCTGGCCAACGCGGAACTGAACAACCTGGTCACCGCCATCGGCACCGGCGCCGGCGAAAAGTTCAACATCAACGGCCTGCGCTATGGCAAGATCATCCTGCTCATGGATGCCGACGCCGATGGGCATCACATCACCACGCTGCTGCTGACTTTCTTCTTCCGCTACATGACCGACCTCATTCGCAAGGGGCATCTGTACTTGGCCCAGCCGCCGCTTTATCGCATCAACGTCGGCAAGGAAAGCCACTGGGCTCGCGACGATGCCCACAAGGAAGAATTACTCTCCAGGCTGCCCGCCAATGCCAAACCGGAGATCATGCGTTTCAAGGGGCTCGGCGAGATGGAGGCCAAGGAACTGTCGGAAACCACCATGGATCCGGACAAGCGGAACCTGCTCCAGGTGGCCATCGATTCCAATCTGGAAGCCGACAAGACCTTTGTCGAGCTTCTGGGCAAGGATGCATCCTCGCGCTATCGTTTCATCATGGAAGCTGCTCCGCAGGTGGTGGCGGAAGAACTGGACGTGTGATATCCTGTCTTGCAGATGTTTGAGGGAGCCCGAAGCGCCAGCGAGGAACTCCCTCGCTGTCGCTTCGGGCTTCCATTTGCCATTCTGTCAAAAAAGTTTGTCATGAAACGTTCCGGATTCACCCTCATCGAGCTGGTGTTTGTGGTCTTCGGCATCGTCCTACTTATCAGCCTGTTGCTTCCTGCAGTGCAGAAGGTCCGGGAGGTCGCCGCCCGGACTCAGACGCACAACCATCTCATGCAACTGGCCCTGGCCTTGCACTCGGTGAATGATGCCACCGGGCAATTGCCGCCGCCCACCGGAAAATTCGGCCGGATCAATGCCACCTTGCATGTCCACTTGCTCCCTTATGTCGAGCAAGACAACTTGTATCAGAAAATCGTTGAAGGCATGCCGCTCGCCCAGCAGCAGGAAATAGGAGTGCCGATTTATCAGAGTCCGCAGGACCCGACTTCGAGATCAAAGCCGGCCGGGACGCAAAACTATGCCGCCAACCTTCGCGCGTTTGACAAAGCGGGAGTGGCCCAGGGCAAGGCCGGGTTCCAGAAAGCCTTCAAACCCACCGGCCTGGGCGGGTCGTCCATCCCGGATACGTTCACGGATGGCGCCTCCAATACCATCAGTTTCGCGACCATGTATTCCAATTGCGGCGGGGCCGGCCCGGTGTTCTTCACCAATTCCAGCCTCGCCGGGTCGAGTCCCTTTTTCGGCTGCCTGGCCAACAACCTGCCCGCCAGTTTCCAAAATGTCCCGGGACAGATTTTCCAAAATGGGCCGACCGACAGCAATTGCAATCCTGACTGGACCCCGCAGGGTTATTTCATTCGAGGAATCAGCGTGGCCCTGTTTGATGGCAGCGTGCGCGTGGTTTATGCCTCGATCCATCCTGCTACCTGGGCGGCGGCTTGCCAGCCCAACGACGGCATTCCGCTCGCGGCCGACTGGGCGGAGTAGGAGCTAACCAAGGTCAGTCAGGTGAAACTCGGAATCCAGCAATATCGCTTGCGAACCGGCGGCGGTTGCGCCCTGGTAATCGTTCGTCCGATCATCGCCGACATAGAGGATATTACCTGCCGGTAAACCTGTTGCTGCACACATGGCGGCAAAGAACTGCGGCGCCGGTTTGCGCCAGCCCACCTCCGAACTGATGACCAGGTGCTGCAGCCTCCTCAGGCCTGGAAAACCGGCCACCACCGACCGCAAGCGATGATCGTAATTGGAAGCCATGCCCAGGACGAAGCCGCGCCGCCCCATTTCCTCCAGCATGCGCGGGGCCTCAGGTTCCAGCCGCCAGGCATTGGGCCTGCTGAAATGCTCGTACAACTCGCCGAAACACGACTCCGGATCGGCCACGTCGTCCAGGACAACACCGACGATGGCCTGCCAGCGACGGCGTTCCCTGTCTTCGCTTGTCCGAAGTCCGCCGACTCGATCCACATTTTCCTCTTTTAGAAATGCCGACTTGAAGCGGCGCACGATTTGTTCCATCTCGTATTTGCTGCCGTGCCGATGTCCAACTTCGTAGTAGACGGCTGCCGCGCCCGGATCGGGATGGATCAGCGTCCCCACAGCATC
>Ga0066903_100000227_pt1 | contig 31875 bp, 41 predicted proteins | sample PanSoiMetaGPlot1_FD_67491 | JGI IMG/M metagenome (GOLD analysis project Ga0066903, IMG submission 67491) | Tropical forest soil microbial communities from Panama analyzed to predict greenhouse gas emissions - Panama Soil - Plot 1 (version 2) | ecosystem: Environmental > Terrestrial > Soil >... | reverse complement strand
TCCTGCGCATGTACCAACGACGATTAGCTTCTCGCCATCTGGAGTGCCAAGCACGATCAGCTTCTCTCCTGCGCATGTACCAACGACGATTAGCTTCTCGCCATCTGGAGTGCCAAGCACCATTAGTTTCTCTCCGGCCCATGTGCCCACGACGATTAGCTTCAGTCCATCGAATGTGCCCAGCACGATTAGTTTCTCCCCTGCGCACGTCCCGACCACGATTAGCTTCAGTCCGTCGAATGTGCCAAGCACGATTAGCTTCTCTCCCGCGCACGTCCCGACGACGATTAGCTTTTCGCCGTCTGGTGTGCCCAGCACGATTAGTTTCTCCCCTGCGCATGTGCCGACGACGATTAGCTTCTCGCCCTCTGGCGTGCCCAGCACAATCAGCTTCTCGCCGGCTCATGTGCCGACCACGATTAGCTTCTCGCCGTCCGGGGTGCCCAGCACAATCAGCTTCTCGCCGGCTCATGTGCCGACAACAATTAGCTTCTCGCCGTCTGGAGTGCCCAGCACGATCAGCTTCTCTCCCGCGCATGTGCCGACAACAATTAGCTTCTCGCCGTCTGGAGTGCCCAGCACGATCAGCTTCTCTCCCGCGCATGTGCCGACGACGATTAGCTTCAGTCCGTCGAATGTGCCCAGCACGATTAGTTTCTCTCCGGCCCATGTACCGACCACGATTAGTTTCTCGCCGTCCGGGGTGCCGAGTGCGATCAGTTTCTATCCGGCTCATGTCCCGACGACGATTAGCTTCTCGCCTTCTGGAGTGCCGAGTGCGATCAGCTTCTACCCGGCGAATGTCCCAACCCTCATCAAGTTCGACAAGCCGCCGGACATTTCGGTAATATGGGGCACTGCGCCCACCCTTTCCTGTATTGTCACTGTAAAATGTCCCTCGGCAACTGCCATGCAGGGACAAGAATTTGGTGAGGAATTCCAAGACAGCTTCGACGCCATTCCGATGACCGCCGTGGCCGATGGCTTGGGTATTCCCTCGGAAATCAAGGTTATTGTCCCGAAGATACCCGATATTCGAGTCATCCACGACATCCCCGTGATGATCCAGGTGGACGCGCCGAAAATTCCCCCTATCAAGGTGGAAATGACGGAGCCGATACCGACCGAGATCAAGGTGGCGCACGACATACCACAGTCCATCAGTTTGATAGCGACGGACTTGCCGACCAGTATTACGCTCGATTCCTCGACGGTGCCAACCATTATAACGTTGGAAGTTCCCGACAACTTCCCAACCGTTATCACGCTCGACGCCTCTGGCATCCCTGATACCATTCAGGTCGCCGGTGTGCCAAGCACCATTGAATTGGTGGGGAATGTGCCCTCGATCATCCAGTTGGTCCTGCCCGAAAAGCCGGAGGTCGAGTTGGTCTACCGGGGTGCGCCCATCGACGTGAAGATTCAACTGGACGTATCCAAACTTACAGGGGAGGACGGTCAGGACTTGCCTTGCGTAGCCATCGTGCCGTGCCCGAAGAAGTAACATGAGAATCAAGAAGCATACGAATAAGAATGAATACCTGCTGACGCCGACCGGCATGTGGGTCAGGAACTACACCAAGTCCGTGGTCCCGTATGTGGACATTAACAGGCTGGCGAAGGAGGCAGACTTTGCCTTGTTCCTCAAGAACGAAATAATGAACAACAAAAGCCGCTACCCCTGGGTGGACCGGGAAGGCTTTCGCCATGACAAGGCAGTAATCGTGTCGGACGGCCACAACTTCAAAGCCGTACAGAAGGAACTGGCCAAGCTAAATAAGTCCGTAACCATCATAGCAGTGAATGGGGCTTTGGCTAAGTGGACCGCGACCAGGGTGCCAGCGTATTATGTGGTAAACAATCCATACCCGGAGTGTCTACACTACCTGCCCAAGATGTTTCCCAAGTGCATCGCGTCTACCAGGACCAACCACACATTTTTGGAGAGATACCGAGGCGTCAAGTATCGCTACCTGCCCGTCCCTGACCGTGAATACTCCGGCACCCATAATCACGAAGTTACCTACCAAATAGACGACTATCGCAATCCTATCTGTGCGGCTATCGGCCTCGCCTACCAGTTCGGCGTGCGCCGGCTGCTGCTGGCGTGCTGCGACGACTCGTTCGAGGGCCAGCGACCTGGCGCGGAGCAGTTGCCAAATGGCCTCTGGCAGTACCCGCAGCAGAGGATCAATCACGGCTTCATCGACGCCAGCGTTTTTTGGCTGCGGAGGCTCAGTAAAGAAATAGCCGTGAGAAGCTGCTCAGGCGGTTTAGAATATAGCTTTGCTCCATATATAGCCCCAGAAGAAATTGTGACTTTCTTTGAGGACCAGCATGGCCAAAAATAGAGAACCATCCTTTTCACTGAACGAATTTAAGAAGTGGATGGAGAGCCAGCGTGAACACGAAGTCCGCAGGAACCATCAGATCGGAACCAAGGTAGAATCCAAGGTCAGCCTCAAAAAGCTTTTGGAAAAGATCGAGCCAGAGGAGGGCGAACTCTACCAACTGGCACGGGACTTCAAACGCGAGGGCGGCACCCTCCTGCAAATGGACGGCCAAGCATTATTGGTCGAAGTTAACTCCGGTACTTTCATCATCTCCCGCCTTTTCGTTCGCAAAAGCGAGCTTTAACGGCCTTTCCGCAACATCGTTTCCACGGGCCTAGTGGACGGCGGCTTTGCCTTAACACGAAGACGGTCGGCCAGGTACATGGGGTCGGCGTGCGACGGCACCCGGTAGCCCCTGCCTCGCAGGGACTTCTTCAGAGCTTCATAACTGGCCGCGCTCTCCAGCCAGGGTTCCCAATACATTCGGTTGTCATGGACGATCCGGCCCACTTCCCCCTCCATGTTGCGAGGAAGGTTGAGCAACTTCACGTTGCTGAGGCGGACGGGTGGCGTGGCTGGGCCGTCCAATACGCTAATTAGTCGCAGCCCTTTCTTGTCTCTCCGGGCCAGGTACAGGTAGATTTTTGCCATATAGCACCTTGAAAACTTCTTCGAGTAGGACTCTGTTATAAACGTCGGGCGGGCCGAACTGGTTAAAAAATTCCTTGAGGGCATCGGCTCCGAGTTGCGCCTTATCTTGATCGGACTTGTTCATGTCAGTCGCTTTACCCCATTACGCCAAGATAAAGGACAGATATTGCGTCGGCTATTTTGGAAGGTCCAACGAATACCTCGTCCAATTGTTGCTGTTGCGGCCCAACATCGAGAGGGAATTGCCGGGCGTTCAGGTCTATATAGCGTGCATGGAGGAAGTATTCCACCTGCTCCAAGGTCACCCCCGCGTCCTGACATACCGGGAACTGAAGGATAACGAAAACAATTTCGCCTGCATCCGCAATCTCACCTGCAACCTCCAAGACCACCCCATCGAAACACTGATGAGCGAGTCCGCTATCTCCATGCGCGTAGACGTACCCGACCCGCCCGCCGCCGATACACGATGCGTAATCCTGACGGAAGGGGTGATCCCGACCCAGCCGATGACCGCCCGCCAGATTGAGGCGTGCAAGCAATTGGCTATCGAGGAGGGGTTGCGGCCCGAAGTCACCAACGGATTCCTGGGAGCGGCCTGGGTGATCGGCGTGGAGAACGAGTTTTTATACGCGGCGGCGGCTTACGGCATCCAGACGGCGCTCGTGCCGACCGGGCTGGGGACGAAATTGTACGAAAATATGTTTGAAAGGGCGGAAGTTTTGGACCTTCCTGCATAAATAATGGTGAAGACAGGGAACGTATACTCATAGGAGAACCATGAGCGTATTCAAGGTAACATTAAACAACCCCTGCCAGGGTTACATGGACATTGATCCGAGAACTCAGGCGATCAATCCTTCCGCCGTCGATAGCACCGGCGTTCAGATGAATCCGTCCATCCAGCGAACTATTTACGTCACCGGACCCAACCGCATCTGGCGTAAGTTGTTCGACGGCCAGACCTTCACGGACTGCAACTACTGGAAGCGCTTCGCCTACCCGCAGGCCCCGCTTGACCAGGCGTTTATTTCGGTGGTGAGCGACGACGGTAGCGTGTACTCCGACTTTGCTCAGGAGAATACCTTCCCGGTGGTTAACAACCTCACGGTCGCCGCCGGCTCGACCTTCAGCACCCCGGCCAACGTTATTGACTACGTTGGCACCTACGGCAACCCGGCTTCGTTCGTACAAATCACGAACAACAGCACGGGTACTGTCAAGGTTCGCCTCAACGGCAACACCAGCGCGGTATTCGCCCTCACCGGCGGTATCACCCAGGTATTCAATGCTGGCGACCTTTCGGTAAGCAAGTTGGAATTCGACAACAGTGCATCGGGTTCTACCACGGTGTCGGTGTCGGTCCTCGCGTCGGTGACTTCGGTTTGCTCCAGCTAAAGCAAATAGCAACACACGATTGCAAGCGGCCAGGATTTATCCTGGCCGCTTCTCTTTTATGTCATGGGAAATCTCATTCGCGGGCCGAAGCCTGCGCCCCCGGTAACTCTGCGAGACTTCTATAACAAGCGGAATACGATCCTCGTGGTCCGCGAAGCCGGGGGCCTGGGCGACATTCTGATGCACCGCATGATGTTCGAGGACTTCAAGCGCGTCTTTCCGGGGTGCCAGATCGAATGGGCCGTGCCACCCGACTACTTCCAAGCCGCCCAGGACCACCCGTTCGTTGACAAGGTGCTGGACTGCCGCCACGTCAACATCCACGATTACCTCATCAGTTACAACACGACGACCGCCTGTGGTCGTCACGAAATACGGGTCGCGCCCCTGGCCGACAAGCACCGCAGTGATATTTGGGCGAATCATTGCGGCGTCCTGTTGTCCCGCCACAACATGCACTTGAAGATCGACCCACAGGCCAAGGCATGGGCAATGGAGAAATTGCGAATGGTGCGGAGTGGCCGGGCTGGTCCGCTCGTGGCCCTGTCGCCCATTTCGGCCCAGGTTGGCAAGAATCTGACGGCGGAACAAATGTCCTGGTTTGCCCGGCACCTGCACCAGCGTGGGTGTTGCGTATTTGGGTTACATCAGTGCCCGATTGAAGAACTACAGCCGTTCCCTGTCCTCTGGGGTATGAACCAGCGCGAGTGGATGGCCATTATTGATTCGGCAGATTATGTGGTAAGCGTGGACACTGCCTCCTTTCACTGTGCCGGCGGACTAAAGAAACCCCTGATGGGTATATTCACCTACGTCGATGGCAAGGTCTACGGCAAATACTATGACTTCGTGCTGGTACAGAAGCACCGCGACAACGGCAATTGGGACTGCGGCCCGTGCTTCAATTGGCCCAACTGTCCGAAAAGCCAGGAGGCCGTGAAGCCCTGCCTGACGGAGATCGGCCCCGACCTTCTGGCCGAGGGTGTTGAAAAGATGTTCCAAAAATGGCCCCCGACACTCCCTTAAAAAGAGCCGAACACGGCGTAAATATCAGGTATGGTACAGGTTATCAAGCCCCATGAAGTGAAGGTAATCACGCAGCAGGGTGAATGCACAGTATCCATCGTATTGGAACTGAACATCAACTTGAATGCCGAAGGGTTGAAGGCCGTCGCCAGGACCGCGACGGACCAACCGCCTCCGCAGGAGGGCGAGGTCGAGTGGGCGATACCCGAATTCACAACGACGAAGATCAAATTCGGCAAATACGGGGAGGAATGATGCCGGTAGGATTTGACGCAGGAACTTACAACTTGGTGTGCTGCCACCGAGACGAGAAAGGCAACTTCGTGCATAAGCGTGAAGTGAATGCCTTCTTGGAAATTCCGCTTGAGAATCGCTTCGTCTTCAACATGATGAAAACGGCAGGCGTGCCGCTCATCGAGCGGAATGCCGTGGGCTACGCGCTTGGCGAAGCCGCAGTGAACATGGCCTACACCCTGAGCGAACTGGACCTGAAACGGCCCATGCACGAGGGTTGCGTAAACCCCAAAGAACGGGACGCCTTCCAGATTCTCAGCATTATGATCCACAGCCTGCTGGAAGGCGTGAAAAGTAACAAGGAAGTGCTGTTCTACAGTATCCCCGCCAATGCACTCAACGAGGAAACGGACGCCACCTACCACCAGAAGATATTGGAGTCCATATTTAAGGGCTACAAGTCCGAGGACGGCCTGACGGTAGACCCACACCCGATCAATGAGGGTTTAGCCCTCATCTACGCGGAGTTAGGCAAGAAGGCGTACACCGGCATCGGCGTTTCCTTCGGCGCGGGCATGGTGAATTTGTGTTTCTCCATGTTCGGCAACCCGGTCTTTCAGTTCGCCCTGGTCAACAGTGGGGACTGGATCGACAAGATGGCAGGCAAGGCCACGGGCGAAAACTCCACTTTCATCAATAAGGAGAAGACCAAGGTGGACCTCTCCAAGTACCCGAATGGCCTTGTGGACCGGGCCATACAAACGCAGTACCGGATCATGATGGAAAGCACCGTCAAGGGGATCAAGGACGGACTCGCCAAGGCGGCAAAACAAGTGCGGGCGGACGCCCCGGTTGACGTAGTGGTTGCCGGCGGCACCTCCTCCCCTAATGGTTTCGCGCAGTTGTTCAAGGAAGTCATCCAGCAAGCCAAACTGCCGATCCCAATTGGCGAAATCATCCGCCCTGCGGACCCGCTCTACAGCGTGTCGCGTGGCTGCCTGATAGCGGCTGAAGCTTCGGTTAAATAACTAGAAAGGAACCAAAATGGATGAGTCAGTAAACAACGATACAGTCATTACAAAGTCCAATTTTATGGACGATGCGATCAAATGTTTTGCCCAGAACTTGTTCAAGGAACAAGAAGAACAAATGGGACGCAGCGAGCCGGAGGGGAAGTACCTCATCGACCCGCCTGGGGGCCAGACCACTGAGACGTTCGTGGGTGCGAATTACACCAAGGAGGAAATTGAGGATATTGTCAAGAAGGACATGAAGGATGCCGGGCTGGGGGATGCGGACCATGCTTGCGCCGCCCGGTGCAAGAAGGACCGGGCGGTGGACTATGGTTGCCCGTTGCTGGACAACATGGACCTGCTGTGGCATCACATTGGCGAGGTCTTTACGGAATACAAGACCTCCAGCCCAAGCCGGCTCCTCGACCTGTTGAGGCACAAGTGCCCTAACTGCACCCTTCATTGGCAAACAAGCGGCCATCTCCAGATTAACGGGGCGGCAACGGTTATTGCTTACCAGGACGTGGAGGCAGTATTCAAGGCACTCAAGAAATTGGTTTCCGATAAGACGGCAGACCGGATCATCGCCAGCATACTTGCCAAGAAGATCAAGAAGTTATTCTGATATAACACATAAATGCCCGGCACTGGCACTCTGCTAGTGCCGGGCCTGGAAAGAAAGGTATAGATGAAGAAGTTGCAGAAAGGCGTCTCCGACTTGGGAGCGGCTGCCTACATCCTGATGCACGAGGACTACCGCGTGGCCGGGAGGCAGGGCAAGTCCATATTCTTTGAGGTCGAGGGCGAGAAAGAGGCCGACTTCGATGACTTGAAATTGGAGTACCTTTCCAGTGAGTTCCACAGGTTCGATTCCTGCCTGATGTCACTCAAGAAGATTGACGAAGCGGTGTGCGAGTTCCGTGCGCAAAAGTTCGTAACCGACCTGGGTGCCGCCGCCTTCCTCCTCATGCACAAATTCAGGGTGGTGGGCAGGAAGGGAAAGGCCGTGTATTTCGAGGTCACTACCGAAGAGGAAGCGAAGCAATTTGACGAATTAACCCTGGAATACCTGTCCAGCGACTTCCACAAGTTCGACTCCTGCCTGATGTCGCTGAAGAAAATCGGTGAGTTTATCACCGACTCCTCACGAGCAAAATGACCCTGGAGCAAATATATAGTTTCAGCTTTGGGGAGAGAAATGCTCGACTTTACCAGCTACTTGAAACGACCGAAGAACGAAGCCAGCGAGGAGGCGAGCGCCCAGGCTCCGGTCCCAGCCAACGTCCTGCAAGACATCAAGAACGACCTTCTACAGATCAAAGCCAACATCCCGCGTGAGATCGACATTCTGATCGCACGCCTGATGTCGGACCTCATGCCCGGCCCGGAAAGCGGGCATTATAAAAAGGGCTGGTGGGACTCCATCAAGAATTGGTGGTCGAATCTGTGGCGGGGCAAGTACAGCCCCGGCAACCCCTACTACTCGCAGAACCGCTTTGGTGAGTTGGGTCTGCGGGCAGAGGCCCACGAAGACTACAGCCTCTCCCTCGAAGAATATCGAATGCTGAATGAGTTGCACTTGCAACTGGAGGCCAGTGCTGCGGGCGCACCCATGATCCGGTTGACCAGCATTATAAACAGGTGGAGCCAGGACGTAAAGCGCACGCTGGACAATTACATCAACAACGCCATCCATAAGGTGGACGGCATGTTGAAATATCAGTCCTCGGTCGGACACGGCCAGCCGCCGAAGCCGGAACCGGAGGGACCAGAGCCGCCAGCCCCGAAGCCGGAACCAGAGGGACCGAAAGAGCCAGCCCCGAAGCCGGAACCAGAGGGACCGAAAGAGCCAGCCCCGAAGCCGGAACCGGAGGGACCGAAAGAGCCAGCCCCAGATGAAGGCCCGCCGGAAGAAGGACCGATATTGGGCGGAATGCGTGAGCCAGGCGCAGAAAAATCCGCCGGCCTCCACTTGCCGCCAGAGGGGGAGGGTGGGCCGGAAACCGAGCCAGAACCGGAACCCGTCGAGGAAGAGCCGATCCCGCCCCACCGCCCAAGTGACGGTCTATCACCGGCGGACCACGCGACTATCGGCACCCACGGCGGTGGCGAGGAAGCCGAGGAGGAGGAAGAAGGCATTGCGCCGCCTGATTTCCCGGAGGGTTTCCCGGAGCGAGGTCGCACCGAGTCGGCGGAAAGTTACAACAACAAGTTGCGAGACTGGATCAAGCGGGCGTTCGCTCACTTCAAGGCGACCGGCAAGCTCGACAAGAAAGGTCGGATTAAGTTCTCCACAAAAAGCAGCGACAAGGCGGCTGGCAATATGATGTCGTCGGAAGACCTGTTCCAGCTTCTCAAGGCAAAGGGTGCCAGGCCGGGGCCAGAGGAAGGACCGGAGGAATCACCCCCAGACGAAGGACCGCCACCGGGGCCGGAGGAGCCACCGCCGGGCGGTGTGGAGGGCGATTTATTGAAGGACACCGAGGCCGTTCGAGAAGTCCTGCACCGACTGCGTGGCATCCCGCATGAGCGCCAGTCCCCAGAAGATCAAAAAATCCTGCGTGCCGTATGGCAGCCCTGGTACTCACTACGGGGCGAGAAAAAGCGCTATTTCAACAGGCGTGGCAATAACGGCAGGACGATGCGAAGCAATAACCCCGGTAAACTGCCGGTGGTATTGCCCAAGGTGTTGCGCCTGGACGATCCCCGTGTGGGCATCCTCCAGAAGTTCTATCCCGATGTCTTCAAGGCGTTGATGCACAAAGGCAAAGTGGAAAGTGAGGGCGACACCGAGGACAGCGTGCGCGACCGTATCGAAGGATTTTACAAGGGCCGTGCGGACAAGCCCTCATCGGGCGGAAACCTTGCGGGTCGTATAGACGCATTGGACGATCCGACCGCCGTGGCCGAGCTAAAGAAGGAACTGGCGGCGGGCCGCGAGCAGGAAGTCCGGGACATCCTCGACGCCCTGGAAGCCGGCGCGGAGGAAAAAGACCTGGGACCACTCCAGGGTCATTGGCCCCCGACCGAAAACGAATCCATGATCGCACACTACCGCCGACTGCTGCGTGAGGGTGGCAAGCCCGTAGTGCGTTCGGAGTTCGCCAAGCTGCCGTTAAGCGAGCGCTACCAGTATTTCAAGAAGCTCCTGGCTTCTGGTTGAGGTCTTTGGCCTGCTGGGACAACTTGGCCATCATCTCGTAGTCGATGAAGGGAGACGCCGGGGGCGCGGGCTTCTCCGTCTTAGCGTTCACTTCCTTGCGTGCTTCCTTATATTTCTCGATGATCTTCGGGTCGTTGACGACCTGCTCCTCACAGACGGCGAGGATTTTATCCATCGGGTAGAAGTTCTTGCAGCCAGTGATCGGGTGCTTGGTCCATAGGCCGTCGATGTCGGCAGACTCCACCAGGCCAACAAAATAGTCTTGAAGCTGTTTCTCGCTGAAATTTCTGTTGACTGGTCCAGTAAATATCGTGCAGGCTTTGCCTACGAAATATTGAAGGTTCATACTTTAGGGGAGTTATATGAACAGGAGACTTGACGAGAAATCACCGCCCGGCTGGTCGGGCACCACCAAAGCCATGAAGAAGCACAAGGACATTGACAATCCTTTCGCCCTCTCATGGTACATGAAGAATAAAGGCGACAAGGCCCACTACAAGCCCGAACCCGGCGACACGTCCAAAAGCAAGAAGAAGCCAGAGAAGAAGGAAAAATACAAGCACGAGGACCGGCCCAAGCACAAGAAGTTCAAGGAATGGCTTGGGGAAAGGGGCGTAGTTTTGGAGCAGCAGCCCCCGCCACAGCAACAGGGACAACAGCAAGCCCCCCAAGCACAGGCCCCACAGCAGCAAGGCCAGCAGCAACAGGGGCAACCGAACCCTGAGCAGGCAGCCCAGGCCCTCTACCAACAGCTTGGCATTCAAAAGGGCAGCCAGATCAACGCTCAGCAGGCCCAACAAATCCAGCAAATGTGGACGCAGGCCGGGTTGCCCGCCGAGAGCATACCCATCGTAATGACGGTGAAGTAACTAAAGGTCGCGCAGGTCAAAGAATATATTTGACTTCCCTAGCGGCGTGTGTTGTTCCAGTGGTTTTTCACTGCGCTCAATATACGCCGCCAATATTTCCGGCCCGAACTTGACCAGCATTTCATTCCAGTCCTTGCAGCCCTCCGGCGGGCGCACCAGCATGAGGCGGTCTTTCAGGCCCAGCCGCACCGAGATGGCGCTCAGCTTTTCGCTCATGGTGGCGGCACCCTTCCACCCCGGTTTATCACGATCCAGGCAGATGACTACGCGGTAGTCCTTTAAGATTACGGCCTGCTTCTCGCTCATACTTTTGCCGCCGCACGCCGCCCCGTACAGGCCCGCGAGGGTAAGACTTTTGGCGTTGAATTCGCCCTCGCACAAGTGGACGGTGGACCCTGCCGGGGGCCACTGGTCGAAATAGACCACATCCTCCTTACCAACGCCGGTTTCCTTGGGAGGCCCGACGTAACGCAGCCTGGCTTTGGGGTGGGTGGCGCGGGCATTCCAGTAAATGAGTTTGCCGGCCCGGTCATGGTAGGGAATGACGATGCGGCCTTTATATTGCCCACCCGTGCAAATATAGAACCCGTCCGGCGGAATGGCCCGGCTGGTCAGGTATTCCCTGGCCAGTCGCTCCCACCAGCCGTTCGGGTTGGCGGTGATGAGCGAACAGTTGGGCGGGAGGAACAACGTGAGTTCGGGCTTGGCGGGTTGGGCGTCTTGTTCCGCGAAGAACTCCTCCAGCTTTTGCTCCAGCACCCGTAGCGAGCTTTCGCCCTGGAGGGTGGCCACGGCCTCGTCGTGGTCGCACTTATCGACCTCCATGACGAGGGTAATAAGACTGCCCTTACGGTCGGTTTTGAAGCAGTGGAAGACCCCACCCTTGCGGCGTTTCTTGCCGCCCTGGGGGCTGCACCACAGGTGGTGGTGGGCATCGTCGGCAAATATTGAATTCAGCCGAACTTCGCTGCCCTTGACGATCACATCGTCAAAGCGCGATTCCGCCCACTCCACGAACCGTTCAAAATCGACGCTCACAAATCACCCTTTTTCGGACTTCCGGGTAGGTTTATAATATCTACATCATCGAACCAAGGGAAGCCCTGATGAATATAGAACACATAAGCGTGTCCCGGACGCAGGTTTGGGAAACCTGCCAGCAGCAATACAAATACAAGTACCACCTGAAAGTCATCCCTGCCGGCAAGCCACCGTTCTACCTTACCTACGGCAACATCGTCCACCGGGTTGCCGAGGAGTATGTCCGGGCCGGGGGCAAACGCCAGATCACCGACGTGGCAGCCGACGTTCTCCGTGGCCGCATATTGCTCAAGGAAGGTCACGCGGCACCCAAGCTGGAGGGCGATTATAACCTTAAATTCCCCCAGCACCTTCGCGCTATCAAGCGGCTGACCGAGCGTATCGGTTTCGACGGCAAGCTGGAATGGCCCTTCGAGTACGACCTGGACCCGCCCAACAAGAGAATGGTCAAGGGATATATTGACCGTTTGATCGAGCGCAAAGGCAAGTTCTTCATTATCGACTACAAGACGAGCAAAAAAGGTAGCTGGCGCAAGACCGCGACCACCATCTTGGACGATCTCCAGTTGCGAGTGTACGCCAAAGTGGTTCAGCATGAGTTTGGTGCCAAGGCCGAGGACATTCGTTGTGCGCTCTTTTACCTGGAGGGTGCAGAACTGATCTCGGCCAAGTTCACCCAGGCATCCTTGGACGCCGCAGAGGCCGAACTGCTGGAGACGTACAAGCAGATCGCCGCCAAGGACTCCGATCAGGTGGTCGGAACCGTGGGATACCACTGCAACCGATGCGATTTTAACGATATTTGCCCGTTCTTCGACATTGCCGGCCTATGAAAAACAACATAACCATCACCGTCCTGCACAACATCTTTCTCACCCGCGATGAGCGCTACAAGCTGGCCGGGGGCGAAGACGTGGAAACCGTGGGGGTGAGCGTGCCCGTCTGGTTCTACCGGGGCAAGACTTCGGAACCCGCCGTGGAGGTCTTTTGTAAATATAAACTTACCAACGCCCCGGTACAGACCCCAATCACCAACATGGATGGCGGCTACCACATCAACGTGCCACAGGCGGATGAGAAGGCGGTCATGATAACAGACGCCATCGAGCAGCCGACACTCGGCCTGCCGGCTTCGTCGCCCACCGCCAAAATGCTGAAGGACATCAAGGACGGCGGCTGCGGTTACATGCAATTCAAGCAATACACCAACGTTCGGCGGGGCCGGAAGAAATTCAACCTCCTGCACTTTGTCGAGATTAAGGAAATGGAACTGCTGCTGGACACCCTCAGCTACAGCTAGGGGCAGTTCCTCAACGACATCGCCATGCGCATGTTTATCTGGTCGCCGGGGTTGGCCTGGATCGGGGTAGATAGGGGTGCCGACGAAATCAGGGTGCCGGTGTTGTCCGGTTTGTCCGTGAGGAAAATATTCAGGACCGGACCCCAGCCGACGCCGCTCGCACTGAAGGTAATGATATTTCCCACCGCCCGGTGAACGCCCTGGCTGATGTCGATGGTGAATCCCGTGGTAGAACTGAGTATCTGGCGGGCGTAGCCGTTGGCCACCGGCTCGTTTAGGATGTTTTGCATGGTGTCGGACGGGTCGATAGTTGTTCGCGCATCCAGCCCCATGTAGTAGTTGTTGGGGATGATGGAATTCGGGGTGTTCCCGCCGGTAAACAGTGCGGCCAGGCAGAACTGTTCGCCCAGGAAGTGCAGGGTGTTGGGGAGGTCGGTGTCGTAGAGGATGATCTTGCGGTCGCGTACCCAGGTTATTTCCAGTATCCGCATCAGGCCATGCCAATTCTCACTCATAGCAAATATATAGAGTAATGCGGACCTTTCTTAATTGGCTAAACGAAGTGGGCGATGTTGGCCCTGGCGAATCACCGGAGTTGAACCCCACGCTGTCGAGGTTAAAACGGGACTCCGACCAGTTCGGCCTGGATTCGATTGGCCGGTACTCGAACAAACCGGAAGACAAGCCGCCCACGCCGTTCCATCCGTTCATGAAGAAAAGAATGAAGAAGCGTCAGTCCTCTCTGTAACTTCGGTATTCCTTGCTGAAAATTAGTTCGGCAGGCAGACCCTCAAAATCCAATAAGTATTTGCGCCACTTCAGCCAGTAGAGCCAGCGCTCCGGGTAGTGCTGGGAGATGATGTGGCGCTGGTCCTCGGCGGCGTCCTCCTGACTCCGATATTGAAACACGCTGAAGCACAACTTCATAAGGTTTGGGAAATAAATTCGCACGAACTCCTCCCAGAGCCAGTTCTCCCGGCGGACGCGGTGGGCGTGCGTGTCAAAAAAGTTATCGGCGTAGAAGTGGTACGTTTCCGCCAGCATTGGGTGATGCGGGCCGTTGAGATGCGAGGGCACCGGCTGTTCACGGTACTTGAGCAGGCGGTGGTTGTCCAAAATAACGTGGGGGTCGCAAAACAGCCGGTCAGTGAGAACCAGATATTCCCGCATGGACGGCAACGCCTGGTCGCCGGTGCAGGTGGTTATGAACCAATGCTTAACCACCAGATGTTCGTTGAGGCGGTAGCCGTGGCCGATAGTGATTACTCTGCGGTTATCATCGAAATCGGTCAGGAACAGGGAACAGGGAATCCGCAGCATCTTCTTTGCGATGCCCGACCTCACAAGGTACTCGGTCGCCAGGTACATAGATAATCCACGGCAGTCCTTTACTAGACGAGTGTTTCACTGACCCTATTTATCATCGCCAAACGAAAAAGCCTACCGCGATGTGGTCGCGGTAGGCTTCCCATTACGTCACCGGGCCTTACCCTTCATCCTCATCGTCCTCGTCTTCTTCGAGGTCTTCGTCCTCGTCGTCATCGAAGTCCTCGTCTTCGTCCTCGTCGTCATCGAAGTCCTCGTCGTCATCGAGGTCGTCTTCGTCGTCATCGAGGTCGTCTTCGTCTTCGTCGTCCTCGTCGTCTTCGTCGTCCTCGTCCTCATCAGGATCGACGGAGTTGAGAACCGCTTCTTCGTCCTCGTCTTCGTCGTCTTCCTCGTCCTCGTCTTCGTCCTCATCAGGATCGACGGCGTTGAGGGCGGCGAGGGGCAGGCGGGCGTGCCGGGCTTGATAGCGCCGGTTACCCACCACCACTTCGAGTTCGTCACCGAAATACATGGCTGTCTCCTTTGTTGAAGGCCGTGTTAGGAATATAAGCCACCGAAAGGTATCAAGTCAATACCTCAGCACGCTTTTGTTCGGACCAGATTCCCCGTGCGGGTGTGGGAAACCTGGCCTCCCTGGGTGCGAACAAAGCACCCCAGCTTCGGAACCTTGGGCGGCTCGTGGGGCTTGGGCTTGCAGGTGCCACAGCAGCCCGCGTTATTCTGCGGCTTCCACGGCTTCCCGTATTCGGGAGCGCCCTTGACCAACGAGTTATTGACGTAGCTGCCTTCGTTACACGAGTGCTGCCGAACTAATTTCCCGTCCCTGACCGCCCACGGTCGTCCGGTTCCAACCTGATTACGATTGTGAAGGAACTGGAGGGCCTTCAGCACAGCTTGCAGGACACGGGGCATGTCCGGCTCGATCTCCTCCATCAGCCGGCCCCGGTCGTTGAATTGGAAGAAGCGGTCCACCGGCATTTCCACTTCTACGTTATAGAGCGGATTGCCGTCGCTTGGCAAGACCATTTTACTATCCGACAACCGCATTGCTAACCTTCTTTTCACCCGAAACGCCAGAACGCGGCGCAGGGCTTTCAAAGCCTCCACGCGGTCGCTGGTCTGGATGTCCCCCACCGGAACTTCGGGGGCCGCGCTCATACGAGTCTGGGTCAGCAGCACTTTACGGCGATTGAAGACTTCGGTGAGAAGGGCTTGGTAGACAGAACCGTTGCCTGCGTCCACGGCCAGGATGGCACGGGCAAGGGCATCACAGAAACGCGGGGTGTTGGCAGCAATTGCAGTGCCGTTCATCAAGTATCTGGCGCAGATGTCCCGGCTGTTTTTCAGGGCGGACATCCCGTCCCAGCCCTCCGAACGCAACTTGTCGTAGATCGCGCACAGCATGTCGTAGAAAGTGCCGGTCCACAACCGGCTGTAGTTGTGCGGCTCCTGGCTGAGTCTATCATCCGGGGTGTTCGCGGGCAAGGTTTCTGGAGCCACCCAGGTGAAATGGTTGAAAGCGTCCCGCAAAGGCGTGGGCTTTCGATAAATCGCCGTACCCAGGTCCACGGCCACTTGACTGAAAACGTGACTCTGACGGAGGTTACCGCGAGTCTCCTTGAGGCCCCACTCGATCACCGCGTCGTAGGTCAGCAACGTGAGCAGAAAGAAGCAGTCACCGAAACTTTCGTGGAAAGCAGAGATTTCCAAGACCGGGATGGACCAGAAGTCGGGGCGGATGGCGTCGAGGACGGCGTGACCAAGTTCATGAACGTACACCCCGGTGCCTTCGTTGGTGTACATCGTCTTGTTGCGAGTCGGGTCGCTCTTGTAGAACAGGCGGATGCTGTTGCGGTCGTAGTAGGCGTTGAAGTCCACGCCGGCCCAGGGCATGACCTGAAGGTTGGCCGTCGCCGCCCAGCGCTGGAGGGGGTTCTTGGTTTTATCCCGGATATAATCCAGGGCGTTTATCATGCCAATGTGGACGCCCGCCGCCTGACCCTGCTGGCTGCCGAGGGCGAAACCGCCGCCGGTGAAGCCTTGGACGGTAAGGGGCAAGGGCGAGGCTTGAGGCACCGCTACTTCGCCCACAAGGTCGGGGAATGTGGGGTCATCGAACCAAAACTTTTGTGTCGCAGCCATATTAACCTCCTGTACACTCTATATATCCCGATGCACCACAAGAAAGAGGAACTGCTGAAAGAAGAACGCACCCGCGAGGCCACCATGAAGAATCTCATGGGGATCAACGGTCGGCTCGGCATCATCCTGCGCTTCCTGGGCCAGCCGATCATCCGCGAGGGGAGCGGCATGGTGGACACGGATTATCTGGACGACCCGTGGGCGGACGAGGAGGAGGAAATTCCCACGATGGATGTCGAGGAGATCAGCTACCCCATAGGACATATATTCGACGGGCTGCGCCAGGGAATGCACATCGAGATAAAATACCTTGAGGACCGGAAGGAATTGAATGTCTTCTACCAGGGGTTTGAAGTGTACCGGGAAGTCGGCGGCGACCTGGAGAAATATGTGCCGCGAGTTGATTGGGAGGAGAAAATCGGTTATCTTTTCGGTATCGCCAAGAAAGCCGAAAGGGAGCGGCGCAAGAAAACCGAAGCCGCCGTCCGGGAGGTCGCAACGAAAAGGCAGGCTCAGTACCTCGATGACCTTCGCTCGAAGTGGGGCCTGGAGTGAGAAAATGAATACTACGCAAGAAGAAATCCACGTCGCTCTCGCCCGCAAGGGCTTCTTAGTTTTCAAAAAGGCAGAGCATCACTGGCTCCTGCGGAAGATTCCCATGCCGGAGGACAGCCGCATTATCGAGGAAACGCCCTTCCTGAGCTACGAGGCGGCGCTGCAAGAGGCCACCCGGCTTTTGGACCCTCCGTCGCAAACGATCAAGTGGTCGGTAGTGATGCGCTTTAATCGGGGGCTGGGGCCGGAGATGCGGGCCTTGGATTATATCGACGCGGGCACCCAAGCGGAGGCCCGGACGTTGGCATCACAACTTGCAGAGGATTTCTGCCGCCGCCAACCCGGTTTTGAAAAAGCCAAAATAATCGAAGTCCGCACCCTGCCCTATATTTAAGGCGGGGGCGGGATCGTGGTCAGGTCAGCCGCCGTGAGGACGTAAGGCACTTCCTGCTGGCCAATGGCGTTAGACCCGTTGTAGGTGTAGATGGTCTTCTTGGCCAAATCCCCGGCCTTTGCCCCCATGTTATATTCAATGATGCTGGATACTAAAGTACCCGAATAAGTGCTGAGGTATCCCTTATAAACCTCCGAGCGGCCCTGGAGGAAGGACCAGTCCGGGGCGACCTGGGTGTAGTCCTGGCCGGCGTTGGTAATTACCTGCTGGTCCACCGGGTTGGCCGGGTCCAGAGAGATCAGGGTGGCGGTGCAGTCGGGGAAGGTGAAACGGTTGCTGACCGCATGGCGGGAAAAGTAGGTCGGTAACTGCCCAACCGGGGCTTTACGGTTGAAGCCCAGGGCGAGTTCGGCCCCGGTGTTGGCGATATAGACCCGCATCGCCTGCTTGGGCCGCTTAATGGACTTAATGCCAACATAATATGGTCCGGTCGGGCCTGGGGTGGGCTGGTCGGTGGCCTGGCCGGGGTTGGGGCTGTTGATATTGTTCACCCCAATCGCCTGGCTAAGCGCACCGACCGCACCGCCCTTCTGACTGGCGGCTATGGGCTGGGCCAACCACAACTCGGAAAAGGTGGGGTTGGCATTCAGGGCGTTGCACACTTCAATCGCCGTGGTCGCGCTGGGTATCGCTCCGGCCACGTTAACCGCCACAGCCGCATAGTTCTTCAGATCAAGGTCGAAGGCGTAGTTGATCGTCAACGTGTTGTTGGTCGATAGGTTATACGGCTCCGCGACCCATGAGCGCATCCAATCCGCCGTGTTCTTATTCGGGCCGAGCTTGAATTGCGGCATGAAGCGGTGGTCGGCCAGTATCCAGGTGCCGGACCAGTCAACGTCAAACGGGTTCTGGAAGAAAGACATTCGTTCCCCTCAAATAAAGTAGCAACTTCTTTATTTAGGGGGATGGGCAAAAAAATGCCACGAGCGAGAAAGTTATCGCTTGCGATTCCGGCAAGAACTACATCGCTCGCTCGTGGCTTTTAGGCACCTTCCAGCACCAACTCCACAACGCCCGTGCGTTCCAGGGTGAGCGGCCCGGCCAGCTTGCGGCTGTCCTTCTTTTTACGGCGCTGGTAGGGGGTGGACGGGGCGATCTTGCTGCGGGTGTAGGTCTTGATCGGGGCCTCCCCGAACTGGCGGACCACCTTGCCCTCGCGCAGTTCATAGCCGCGAATAAATTTGGGCCGGCTCTCGATAAGGAGGACGGTGCGGCGGACGGGGTGGGTGTGGTTGCCTTGGTAGTAGAAACGGGCCACCGGACGGTGGCGGACCAGGGGGTACGTCTTCATCTCAATCTCCTTTGATTTCGCTCAGCAGGCGCTTGGCGTATCGAACGTCGGATATTAGTTTACTGGAGAAGCGGCAGTCGTTCAAGGGCACCTCATAAAGCAGCGCGTCTTTAATCTGCGCCGGAATCTCCACCGGCGCGGCCTGGCCTTCCGGCATTTCGCACTCGGCCATGACGAAGTAGGTCTGGTTATCGTGGTCGCGGAAGAAGTCGATGTCCCAGCCTTTATATTTGCCGTTGAGTTTATAGCGGGTCTTTTCGAGTTTGTTGAGGCAAATGTCCCACAGGTCGAGGAAGTCCCTTTGGTCAATCGGATTCTCGATCTCCACCACGCGACCGTTGTGCGTGGTGACCTTGAGGGTGAAATAGAACTGGTCGGGGCACCGGGAGTCCGAAAGGCTACGCACTCGCACGGTGATTCCCCTCGTCGCTATCAGGTAGCCTTGGCATATGTGGTACACACGGTTGTTGCAAATGTTGGCCACGGTGGACTTCGACGTGTTCGGCCTCAACACATATTTCCTCTCGTTCTCGGTCGGCATGACTTTCTCCTGGGTGGTATTGGTGTAGTTCTATCTCCCCATCGTTTACCGTCAGAAAGGTGCAGGGATTCTCGGTCCAGCACCCACAATTATAATAGAAGCCTGATGCCATCCCGTGATGCGTGTGACCACAGCAGACCGCATCACAACCCTTTCTCGCGGCGTAGCAGACCGCCTCCTGCCGGATCGTCTCCTGGCAGCGCAAGTAATGCTTGCTGTTGTGTTTGGCCAATCGGGCGAAATAGTGCGACTTGTCAAGCCACTGGAGAACGCCATAAATCGTGTCGCCAACCCAGGTTAGCCAGGGGTGGTCGTCCAGAAACTTGTCGAACCTGTCGCCGTGAAGGCACAATATTCTCCGGCCTGCCGACTCGAAAATATATTCCCGCCTGACCGTGATGCCGAGCAGGTGGGAAACAATATCGGCGGGGCCGTCGTGGTTGCCAGCCAGCCAAATCGTCTCGATGTCGTCGGACGCCTTCCGCAACAGTGACAGGACGTGCCAGTGGTGTTTCTGCAAGCGCCTGAAGTCCATGTTGTCGAAAAGGTCGCCGTTCAGGATGAGTTTTTTGGTGCGGCGCTGGATGTGGTGCAAAAAATCGGATAACGACTTCGCTTGGCAGACCGCGCTGCCAAGGTGGATGTCGGAAATGATCGTCGCCTCGTCCATGACACTCCTTTTACCCTATCTATTGCCCTGGCCGGCGGGAAGCTTCATTTTCACGCAACCTTCACAGGCGAGATTTCCTCTTATATTGCGTAAATATCGCTTGAGGACTCTCAGCTTAATTAGAAAGGAGCAACTTGGACCCCCAGAAATATTCAAAATGGCGCGGGAAATATAAGACGCTCAAGGACTACTACGAACAGAAATACCACGAAAAATATTACGAGTTCGACAAGTACCAGCTTGAGGTAAACCCCGACGAATCCGATGACGACATCGAGGCTTACGACGCCCAGAGGCAGCAGCGTGAGATCATCAAATGCACGATGAGCTTCGCCTACTTCTGCCACAAGTACATCAAGATTCTGCACCCGGTCGAGGGCCTGATCCCTTTCATCCTCTACAAGTACCAGTGCGACGTAATCCGCAACTACGAGAATCACTCGTTCAACATCATCAGCAAGTTCCGCCAGGGCGGTCTGACGACGGTGACCCTATTATGGGGCATGTGGCGGTGCATGTTCAAGCTCGATCAGCAGGTCATGTTGCTTTCCAAGACCGACCGCGAAGCAACTGACATCGGCATGATTGTGGACCGTGCCATCGAACACCTGCCGCCGTGGTTGAAACCCCGCCAGGACTTGGGCAAGTGGAACGACCACCTGAAGCAATTCAAGGAAACCGGCGGCTCCATGAAGTTTTATTCGCCGGAAGCTGCCCGTGGTAAGTCCGTGACCTTCCTGATTATTGACGAAGCCGCCTTCATCCCGGATATGGAAACACACTGGAAGGCCATGTGGCCGGTGCTAAGCACAGGTGGTGCCTGTGCGGTTGTGTCCACCGTCAACGGTTTCGGCAACTGGTATCATCAAACCTTCATGGACACCAAGGAAGGCCGGAACAAGATTTGGCACGTCATCGAATTGGATTACTGGACGCACCCGCAGTATGACGACGAGGAGTGGGTCAAGAAGAACAAGGCCCAGCTTGGCGAAGCGGGCTGGTTGCAGGAAGTAATGCGGGAGTTCCTTGGCTCCGGCGACAACTACTTCCCTACCAAGATCATCGACGCCCTCGACAAAGCTACCAGGGACAACTACCCGATCCGCAAGTTGTTCCCCAAGTGGGCAAATATAGACAAATATCTCGAATTGGTCAATGACGACATGGAGTTCGACAAAGGGGCGATGTGGATTTGGAAGGAACCTGTTGACGGCCACGAGTACCTGATCGGTGTGGACGTGGCGGAAGGCATGGGCGAAAAGGGGGACAACTCCTGCTTCCAGGTCATCGACACCGCCACGCTTGAACAAGTGGCGGAATTCTACTCCAATAGCGTGCCGCCCCACATCCTTGGCCAGATTCTCAACGAGGTCGGGCTGTATTATAACACGGCGACGGTCATCGTGGAGAATATGGCTCCGGGCGGTGCCGTGATCTCCCAACTTCAACACGACCTGTTCTACGAGAACATCCATTACGAGGCCAGGGGGAAGCAGGAGAAGGCCGGCATCACAGTCACCCGGACCAACCGCCCGATCTTCCTCGAACGCTTGCAGCACCGCCTCATCAACAGCAGTGTGCGTATCAACAGCAGCCGTTTCGTCCGCGAGTTGGGCACCTTCATCTTCAACCCCCAAACCAAACGAGCCGAGGCCCTGAAGGGACATCACGACGACGCGATCATGGCCATGTGCATGGCGCTGTTCGTCCGCGATGGCCTGCTCCGTGACATCCCGATGGGGGCTGAAGTGCCCAAGGAGATAACTGCGACCTTCAAGACCGAGATATATGAGGAGATCAAGCGAGAACTTCAGCAGGGCGCACCCCAGGACTTCATCGAGGAACCGACCGACCTCCTGGCCCCGGACAAGGACGACATCCTGCCCGGTGTGATGTTCAACTACCAAAGGAAATATGACAAGTTGCTCCGCGAGTTTGGGTGGTAATATGAGCCTATTTCAACAATTCGTGGATTTCAAAGGTTCGCAGCGCATCGCCATCTACCTGGAGGATTACGAGAAGGCGCTGGAGGCCCGGCTGCGGAACATCGTCTGGCGCGAGGACTACCTGGGAAGCTCCGAAGCCGAAAGGCTGGCCATCGAGCAAACGTTGCTGGACCAACACTACCCGCGAACCCAGCATTTCATGCTGGCACTGGCAAGCATGAACCCCACTAAAATCCAGGCAGCCTACAGGGTCTACCAGGAGTGGCACCGGGACGCCTTGCCGGAGCCTCTATTTCAGTTCAAGGCGAACTGCCTGTACGCCCAAAAGTGTAGCTTGAATGAAAAAGAAACCCTCCGGTTCCTCCTCCAGAAGACCAGTCAGAATATGCACAAGGTTGGCCGACTGGTGGAGACGGCCAGCGCCCGCGTTGCCGGTTGGCGCTCGGTGGTGCGCATCGAACCCAAAACGCCCCAGGATGAGGAGTGGGTTTGTCCCGTTGACCAGGCCATCGTGGAAGTAAGTCGTCCCCCGGCGTCAGGAAGGTTCGGCTGCGCCCTCCGGCCTGGCGGCACCGAAATATGGACCCTGGACGAGAACAACTCCGGGTTTTATTCCGACGCCGGTTTGCAGCAGGACTACTTCGGGCTGCTGAGGGAAATACAGCAGCCACGGGTGTCGGCCCCCAAACTCAAGACCCTTTATTTCCAAGCGCCTGTGCGCGAGCGGGCTGTTTACGCGGACGCACGCCGCAACCTATCGGTCTTCGGCAGCGTGGAGGTATATCCCAGGCCGTTGACCGAATCACCCGGCGAACTTTCTGTCGATGACACCTGGAAGGTTCGTGTGGACAGCCGGCATTTGGTGGAAGTGAAGACCGGCCAGTACGAGCCGGTGGGCAACACGGAAATACCGATCAAACACATTGAGCTAATCAGAGAGGGCACGGAATGAAAGACAACACACACCGCCTAAAGTCGCTGCTCCAGCAGGCGATAAGGGCCTGTCCGCAGGACTTTACCTTGTCGGAAGCAAGGTTTCATCTTAACGCGGCGCTAAACAAAGTGGAGCAGGTGGAGAGAAAACGTGAGAAGCGGCATGTGGCCGAGCAGGAGCAATATAAGCAACAATGGGGCGTGGGCAGCACGAGCCTGAACGTCCGCGAAACGTTGCAGTATATTGACACCATGATTGCCGACGAACAGAAGAAAATACAGGAAATTGCCGAGCGGCGCAAGCAGCAGAGGCCGGAGGAGGAAGGGGGCACAGAAGCTTCGGCGCTTCTGGGCTAACAATGCACGACGTTGTATACAGCTACTCCTCCACGCAGATATACCTGCCCGACGACCTTGCCGACCGGATCATCCATTGGGGTTCGCAGCGCATTGCGAACAACGCCCTTTATACGGACCCCAACGACCCCAGCTTCGGCAGGGAGAATGAAATCCACACGACGATCCTGTACGGAATTCATTCCGACGACCCCACACGGGTACAGGCGCTCATTCAAACATTATGCCCTTTCACCTGCAAATTAAGTACCGTGTCGCTGTTTAAGACCAATGCTAAGTTTGACGTAGTGAAGATCGACGTTAAATGCCCCGAATTGCACGTCCTCCATAGCCTCCTCAGCAGCAACCTGGAGGTCACCAACTGTTACCCGATTTATCGGCCTCATGTTACGGTTGCCTACGTCCTGCCCGGCAAGGCGGATTCCCTGGCTGGTGACCGGCACTTTGCCGGTGTAGGGTTTCGGGTCGCGGGCATCGTCTTCTCCTCCCGGAATGGTCGGAAGACCGTGCTACCGATTGCACCGCAGCCTGGACCGCAGGAAGAATAAGTGCCTTTCGTAAGACTCCTGACAGGATTTTACCAAATCCCACTTAGCCAGCCCGACCGGGGCGGTGGGAAAGGATGCGGGGTTGCCGAATAAAGGGGTCTTGAGTACCAAGTATTCCTCGATCAACGGAAAGGCTGTGCCGGTGAGTGCATCGTCAAAAGTTACCAGTACCGCCTCCGGGGTCCGCTTGGCCATTTCACAGATGCGGCGAAGACGGTAACAATAGTAGCGGGCGGCAAAATCCGGCTCGAAACCGGAGAAAATCAACGCATTGAGGGTGGCTTCCGCCGGCCTGACCATGTAGAGGAAACGGCAGATGCGATATAGTTCCTTGCACGAGAACTGATAGTTGTGGCTTAGCTCGTCCAACCAAATCGCCGCCGCCGTTTGGGTCTTGTGCGGCAAGGCGGTGAGTTCTTGAAGAACGAGGGGATGGTTGTAGGTTCGCCCGGTGTGGTAACCCTGGATGCGCGGATGCGCAGCAAGAATATTGAATAGTGCCGGCGAACCAGACTGTTCGTGGGTCACGAGGAGGCAGACTTTCTTCATGACTTAGTTGAGTAAGCGCCACTCGACGTACCCCCACTTCCCACGCTGCTGCATTTTCTGCGCCCGCAGGCGATATTGGAGCGCCTTGTCAATAACCGACTGGTAATCCTTCGGTCTGGCGGCAGGGGCGCGAGGCAGAATTTCATCGTAGGAAAGCTCCGGGGGCACCGGGGCCGGGGCCAGCTTCATGGTATCCTTGGTCGGGATTTCCTCGATGCTACTATAACCGGGGAATTTTGCCTTGCCCGGTTCCCGCCGTCGCTTGAGCCAGATTTGCTGGTCAAATTCCTTCGCCGTCATCCCTCGTTTGTGGGCTTCATCCACGAACACTTTTTCCCAGGTGCGGTAGGCGGTTTCGTTGTTGGGCGTTTCCTTGGGGGCACCCGGATAACCCAATTCGCGGAGTTCCGCCAATATCTGCCGGTCAAGAATGGCGTATTGGTCTTCCCCGATGTGGTATCCCAGCACCAATATGAAACGAGCGGTCTTCGGCCCCAGGAAAGGGATGCTGGTTAAGACCGACAGCCGGTTAAGGCGGCGAACGCCCAGGTTGGCCACCGCGCGGAGTGCCTGTGAATATTGACTCCACTTGCCGAACTTCCACTGCCAGAGTTTATATTCCAGAAGGCCGTGGTGGTCCATATGTCTGATTTTCTGGAAGGGGGTCTTGCCGTAGCCGTAGGACTGAAGCCAGGTCAGCCGGTCGGATGTTTCCCACGCTCCTTTTCCCTGGGTCAAAATGGCGAAACAGATGAATTCTTCCAACTCCTCCGGGGTCTGGGGATTGATGGCGTCGGGTTTCACTACTTCGGCCAGGTCAATGAATTCGCGGAAACCGTGCATACGCTAGTTATTTATGAAGTCGCCTTTTTTCATCTCGGCATCACCCCTTTGTCACGCATTCGGGCAATGTAGCGGTTTATATATCGGTTGTAAACCCGCCAATCTTTCGGGTCAGAGGGAATCCCCTCCGGCATTGGTCGGTAAGGCAGTCGTTTCCAAAGCTCGCTGAATGCCTCCCGGTTTTTCAACGGCATCCCCCGCGCATCCACGCGAATGTTACCGGCGGGGTCAAATTCCACCACGTCCTCGTCCGTTTCCAATCCCGGCACCTGGGGGAGATAACGGTCCAGTTCCATCAGCGTGGACCTGTGGAGAGTCCGGCCCATCTGTCGCGCCAGGCCGGCGATGGCATCGTAGCGTCGTTGCAGCCAGTTGTTCTTTTGGTTGTCGAGGACGTAGTTGACGAAATTATGGACAATCTCCGGTTCGGTCACGGGGCGAAATTCTTTCTCCACGTCCTTGGGGTCATGCTCGCCGTGGAGGATGCGTTTGAGCCGGCGGTAATAGTTGAACTGCGATTCGTCTCGCCTTTGCGGGTTGCGGCGTTCGATGTCGTGAAGCGACTTGGCAAGTTCGTGCATAACGTATGTGCCGTCCGCCGTCTCCACCTGCCACTCCGACGCGGTGTTCATTCTTTTCAGGTTGTTGACGCGGCCCATGTGTACGGTGACGTGCCGCCGTTGCGCCTCCTTGACGATAGCTTTCGCCTCGTCCCCCGTCTTCCACTTATCGTCGCCGCCAATGAAGATCACGTCTACGCTACCCCAGGGCACGGTGGCTACGCTTGCCCCGTTCTGAATACATACGGCCACGGGCGCACCGTATTTGCGGAGTTTCTGCACGTCAGGCTGGTACATGCGAAATTTATCCAGAGTGGTGTCCCAATTCATCGGCTCGTCGGGCACGGTGAAGAAGTGAACCCTGCTTAGTACCTCTCGTTTTTCCTGGGCCAAGGCGGTCTTCACCATCTTCTCATATTTGGGCCAGGTAAACGCCTTGCGTCCGGCCTCCGTGAACATGCCGTTGTCGATGCCGATGCCGTCGAAATTGCCCAATGTTTCGCTGCGCAAATACTGGTAAGTAAGCGGCTGAACAATCAAGCCGATACCGGAGAAACCATATTTCTCCTTGCGGTCGCCGGCAATGGCTGCCAGGGTCGGGGAGTATTGCCCGCTCAGGAAGCTGGTGTTGTAGGGCGTGCCGTAGCCGCGCTGGAGTTTGACACCCGAAAGTTCCGGGTTCGTCTCCTTAACCCAGCGATGCAGGAGTGAATCAAATTGGGCCTGACCCACCGACTCGTCGGGGATGGCGGCGATGATCTGATCCTCAAGTCCCTCGTCGGCGTCTTCAAACCAGCGTCGGAAGTTTAGCACGGTTTTATATATGGGCCGCGCTTCCAACCTATTCTTCCCCGAAAAATAAGTGCCACGTTAATAACTACTTGCACTTAATTAGAAGGGGAGGTTCTATGCCGATTTGGGCCGACTATTTCAAACTTTTCACCTACGCTTTCGCCAAAGACCCTCTGGCAAGAAAAATTGACGTAAGGGATTTGACGGGTGCCGGCATCTCACAGCCGGATGCGATACCCAGCATGGGGCCGGACGGCTCCTTTTGGGGCGGGAATGAACAGCGCTTGGTTCGCTACCGGGAGACACAGGATTTCATCGACCTGTCCACGGTCAGCAACCGCATGTCGCGCTACAAGGAGTATGAACGACTCCGCAACGTGGCCGAGATTGAGATGGCCATGACCGTCTTCGCGGACGAGGCGTGTCTCGCGGGCGACACACCCGTTGCCACCCCCTTTGGTTTCCCCACCATCGAATGGTTGGCAAAGAATAAGCCCGATGAGAAGTTCCTTGTCTATTGCTGGGACTTCGGCAAGCAGGACTACACCCTCGGCTGGGCATTCGCCCCGCGAAAAACCAAAACGGCACCCACTGTCAGGGTGGTGCTGGACGACGGTACATCGTTTATCGCCACCCCAGATCATCGGGTTCTATTGCGCAACGGCGAGTGGGCGATGGCGGGCAGCCTGAAGTTTAGCGACGACCTTATGCCGTTCTACCGCGTTAAGGCCAACCAGAATCTCACCAAGCTCAAGACCAGCCAGTTCCCCAGGGTCTATACCCACACCCAGGGTTGGATGCACGAACGCCAGTTTGTCGAGCAGTGGCGATGCGGGCACGCGGAGGAGCGCTACGAGCGGTTAAACAAAATCATTCGCGCGGTCACCGCCGGGATGAGCATGTCCGAGATAAAGAAGCTGGTCCCGAACGACTGGAATACCATCAAACTGTGCTTGAGGAAAGAAGGCTTTTCCCTCAAGGAACTAAGACTGTTAGGCAAGAAGCCGGATCGTCGCCGCGTCCTGGGGGTTCACGAACATAAAACCATCGACGTTTATGACCTGTCGGTAGAGGGGCATGAGAATTTCTGCGGCGAGTCGGCGGTCTTCCACAACTGCCAGAAAGACGAGAACGGTCACATCTTCAGAATCGAGTGCGCGGACAAAGAAGTTAAGGAAGAACTGGAGTTTCTGTTCTTCCACCGCCTCATGCTGAACATGGACCGCCGCACCTGGAGCGACTTCAAGAACCTGTGCATCTTTGGCGACCTGTTCTACGAAATCGTCATCAACCCCGACGAACCCAAGGACGGGGTGATGAAAGTAACTCGACTGCCCCCGGAGTCAATATACCGCATCGAGACGACCAAGGGAAAGGTTGTGGAGTTCCAGCAGAGCAAGGAAGGCCCGGACTATCAAAGTCTGATTCGCGCACCCGTCGTGCAGGCAACGGACGCGGAAATAATGCAGGCGACCGCGATTCGTTTTACGCCGGAACAGGTCATCCACATCAGGATTGGTGACGACCGCAAGACCTTCTACCCCTACGGCGTGAGCCTGGTGGAAGCCGCACGCGGCCCGGCGCACCAGTTGCGACTGATGGAGGATGCGATGGTGGTATACCGCCTGACGCGGGCACCGGAGCGACGGGTCTTTTATATTGACGTGGGCCAGTTGCCGCCGTTCAAGGCCGAGGCATTCATCGAGCGCATGAAGGACCAATTCCGCAAGAAAAAGGTGGCCAGCAGCCGTGGCAGTCAGTACGGTGCAAGTTCGATAGTTGAGGAACGTTGGCACGCCCCGGCGGCGGACGAGGACTACTGGTTGCCCATCCGCCCCAACAGCCAGACCAAGATCGACACCCTGCCGGGGGCACAGAACCTTGGCGAGATTGACGACGCCGTATATTTCAGAAACAAATTGTTCGCGGCCCTGAATTTTCCCAAGAATTACTTCAATAACGAAGACCCAAATGCGACCCGCATCACGCTCAGTGCCCAGGACATCAAGTTCGCCCGCATGATCGAGCGCTTGCAGTCGCATATGGAAGATGGCCTGTGGGAGATAGCCGACCGTCACTTGCAGCTACGAGGGTTCCCCGAAGAATCCTATGACGACCTCCGCATCAAGATGACCCCGCCGAGCGATTGGCGGGAACTCAGTCGTGCCGAAGTCACAACCAACCGTATCAACAACGCGAGCAGCTTGAAGTCCGCGCAGTTATTGGCGGATTGGGACATCCATACCAAGTGGATGCGTTACAGTCAGGACGAGGCCGAGGAGATGCTGGCACGATTGAAGATTCAAAAACTCGAAGACCTCAAGCTCCAGGTGTTGGCCCAGAACCCACAGCTACTCGGCGTGGGTGTGCCAGGGCAAACGCCGCAGCCGGGCCAGGAAATCGGGGCGGAACCGGGTGGTCCGAACCCGATGCTCGGTGGCCCGCCGGGTGCGGGTGGTGCCCCTGGTGGACCACCGCCGGGTGGACCGCCTCTGGGTGGACCGCCCCCTGGCGGCGGGTTGGCGGCACAATCGCCGCCTGAAGCGGAAAGTCCAAGCGGAGCGCCTGGACCCAAGCCGCCGGAGGGCGCACCGATGGCTGAGCCGGACGAGGAAGACATCAAGAAGTACGACCTCGAAATTCAGGATTACGAGGCCGAGCAGGACATCGAGGACATCGACTACAGTGTTGGCGACGGCTAAATTTTCCAAAAAAAAGGGCGTCCTGGCTAGATACCAGGGGTCAGGTCTAGTGAAGGAGTTCCCATGAAGAAAAACGGTACGGAATTGGCAAATCTCTGCAACTGCGACTGTGCAGAAGCCGCCATGCTCGTGAGCCACACGTTAGAAGCATGTCGGATGTTACTGCACAACTGCTGTGAAGGTACTCAACAGAAAAGCGTGAATGGGTTGGTCGCATTGACAACGGGCTACGAGGAAATCAAAATCGGCACCCCCAGCGAACCCGTGGAGGTCTACCTGAGCGTTACCTCCCTGGACCCGCAGGTGTGTGCTGCGGAAGTTGACATGACAGGGACTCGTCTGTTGCCGGATGGCTTTGTGCTTTACGCGAATGTAAAGTCGAGTGAAGTCCAAATCAAATGGGTGGCTTATTTATCGTAAGGCCGGGTATAGGGAGGACAAATGGCTATAATTTTAGGCCCTCGTTGGTGGTGGAACTACTTTAAGAAGCTGTTCGATCTGAAGGATTTTTCCAGAGGAGGGATGGCGCTTTCCAACGGTTGGCATGAAATATTCGTGCCCACCGATTGCATACCGGCAAGGGTGACCACACATTGCTTGAACAACGACACACCCTGTTGCGGCGGCGAAATCACCCTGTACGCAACGTGCTTGTTGCCGGACGGATTCATCCTTTATGCCGATGTACGAACTGATTCTGCCGAGCTTGAATGGATCATAGAGTACGACGATAGCTGCCCTTCCCCACCCGATATATTCCCGTAAGAAAGCGGTGAGGGTCCATGTGGGTTGCGTGTGACGAAAACAACGTCATTGTGGCGGTCGCGGATACCCCCATAAACATAAAAGGGTTGACGACGCACAAATTCAAAGACTTGCCACAAAAGGAGTGGTCCAAGTGGCTAGGCCGGGGCATTGTCGCCAAAGAAAAGAAAAAGGTCAGCGAACTACGCATCGCCTTCGTCTGCAACTGGAATGACCCCTGCGGCATCTCCACCTATAGCAAGTATCTTCTCACCGCCATCCAGCCAAAGGTGGCCGATGTCGCGGTCTTTTCCGAGATCGTCCCCACCCCTACCAGCGAAGACGAGCAGTTCGTCCGGCGATGCTGGCGGCGCGGCGAGAGTATGGTTTCGGCCATCAAGTCCGTGCTGTCATGGAAGCCCGACCTCGTGATCGTCCAGCATGAGTTCGGTATCTTTCCCAAGGCCACTTATTTTCTGCAAATGCTCCAAATGCTTGAAAAGGTTCCCTACGCGGTGACGGTCCATTCCGTCTACGAACACCTGGACAAGTCCGTTTGCACGAGCGCTATCAAGAACATCGTCGTTCACAGTGACCAGGGGGAGAATATTCTTCGCAAGGTCGGTAACAATTCCAAGGTATTCGTCATCCCCCACGGCTGCGTGGAATTCGATGAGAAGGACCGAACGGAACTGTGGAACATCTTCCAGACGCCCTACGCGCTCATGCAGTTCGGTTTCGGGTTTTTTTACAAAGGGGTGGACGTAGTGTTGGACGCCGTAGCCCATCTCAAGAAAGAGCAGCCCGACAAGTACCAAGACATCTTCTATCTTTACCTTTGCAGCGACAACAGCCACGCGAACCACATCCACGCGCAGTATTACAATTTCCTCCTCAAGAAAATCGAGGAATTGGGTCTTCAGGACAACGCCGCGATCATCAGGAAGTTCCAGACCGACCAGGCGATTAACAATTACCTGCGAACGGCCAAGATCGCTCTGTTCCCGTATGTCATCAATCCTCACAACACTGTCTACGGGGCGAGCGGTGCCATCCGCATTGCAATGGCCAATGGCATCCCCGTGATTGCCAGCAACAGTCACTTATTTGATGATATGGAGGGGGTAATTCCGAGGCCCAGCAACGCGATTGAACTGGCCCAGGAGATTGACAAAGTGTTCAGCAGTCACGTCCACCGCGAGGCCATGCTGGGGAGGATCAACAACTACATCGCCCAGAATACCTGGGGCATCTGCGCCGACCGTTACCTTCAGTTATATCACGAATTGGTTAATTAGTCGCCCGTCTCGCCCGCCGAGGTCTGATCCGCGTAAGGCGGCATCACCTGATCCTTGTGGTCCATGTCGTCAATTCCGCCCATGTGTCCCAGGCCCTTGTCCTTCATCTTGAAGTTGCCGGTACGGTGCATCTCACCCTTCAGCGACTCCAGCCCACTCCTCAATTCCCCGTCGTGTTCGGCCAGCTTCTCCAGAAACCCGATGGCCTGATCGGGGTGCTTTTGGGCTGCCGTCTTCACGAGTTGCACGAGCTTGCCCATCTGGATTTCCTGGTCCTTGTCCATCGGGCCGTCGTCCTTGGGGCGGATGCCGATGTCAGTGGGACCGATGCCCATTGGCGGCACCCCGTCTTCCCGCAAGCGCTTCCGCACATACTGTCCAAATGTTTGCATAAAGTCGCCTCGTTTTTCACACCACCTGCATAGATAGAAGCAGCGTGACACGTTATTTACGCAGGCAGTTGCGAAAAACGACGACGAAAAGCGAACCCTACTTAATATATAAGGTTCGAGGCGAGGCAGACATAGGCTCGTTACCTAATTAGGGAGTTGAATATATGAAGAGAAAACTCATGAAGTTTGAGGACTTTCAGC
>Ga0066903_100000226_pt1 | contig 31885 bp, 29 predicted proteins | sample PanSoiMetaGPlot1_FD_67491 | JGI IMG/M metagenome (GOLD analysis project Ga0066903, IMG submission 67491) | Tropical forest soil microbial communities from Panama analyzed to predict greenhouse gas emissions - Panama Soil - Plot 1 (version 2) | ecosystem: Environmental > Terrestrial > Soil >... | reverse complement strand
GTCCCTCCGGCGAGCCAGGGAATGCCCGTGATGTCGACGTACAGATTGGGCAGGTACAGCACCGCGCCCGTCGAGGTCGACATGACGGCGGGCGAGTTGACGGCGCCGGCCGGAGAAAAACCGAGGTCCCGGATCGGTATGTAGATGGTCGGCATGACGTGCAGGCGCGCGACCGCGCCGTCGTCGCCCACGAAGGTCACCATCGTGAAGTGCGTCTCGGACCAGACCTCGCACTCGTTGCCGAGCCTCCACTTCGAGATCAGGCCCGCCGGGTTGGCGAGCGCGAAGCAAGTCATGCGCCCCTTCCGGTTGCTGGCGCCGAAGCCGCCCCGGAAATAGCCGGTCACCGAGAGATCGCCGAACTTCGGCGCGGGCGGCGGCACGGCGGCCGGCGCGGGCGCGACGACCGCGGGCGCCGGCGTCAGAACCGGCGCGGGCTGTTCCGCTGCTTTCGGCTCTTCCGTGTTGTGCTGGGCATCGGCGTCGGTCGATTCCTGGGCGAAGGCGTGCGTCGACGGAAAACCCGTCGCGAACAGTCCCGATAGTCCCAACAACAGCACCGCTCGTTGCATGTGCTCCTTTCGCGCTTACAGACCCAATCGATACGCGGCGTCGTTCCAGCGCAGCTCGTTCTTCAGCGCCGCGAGGTCGGTGTCGCTTCCGATGCGCACGCACTCGATGCCGAGCATGCCGGCCAGGTCGGCGAGCTCCGCGCCGGTGACCGCCTGGCTGAACGAGGTGTGGTGCGCCCCGCCCGCCAGCAGCCAGGCGTGGCAGCCGCGCCGGAAGTCAGGCCGCGGCACGTACAGCGCGCGCGCCACCGGCAGCTTCGGCATCGCGTGCTCGGCCTTGATCGCGTCCATCTCCTGCACGACCATCCGCATCCGCCCGCCCATGTCGACGATCGACGCGGCGACCGACGGGCCCGGCGCCGCGTTGAAGACCAGCCGGCACGGGTCGCCCTTGCCGCCGATCGAAAGGGGATGAATCTCCAGCGACGGCTTCCCGTCGGCGCCGTCGGCGATCGACGGGCAGATCTCCAGCATGTGCGCGCCGAGGATCGTCTCCTGGCCGTGGACCAGGTGATACGTGTAGTCCTCCATGAACGAAACGCCGCCGCTGCGCCCGCCCGCGATCACCTTCATCAGGCGAACGAGCCCGGCCGCTTTCCAGTCGCCCTCGGCGCCGAAGCCGTAGCCGTCCGCCATCAGGCGCTGGACGGCCAGCCCGGGCAGCTGGTGAAGGCCGTGCAGATCCTCGAACGTCGTCGTGAACGCGCCGCAATCGGCGTCGGTCAGGAACGCGCGAATCCCGATCTCCTGCCGGGCGGCGTAGCGCAGGCTCTCGCGCCGGTCGCCGCCCCGGCGCAGCTCCGGGACGATCGCGTACGTCGCCTCGTACTCCTCGACCAGCCGGGTGACCTCCGCGTCCCGGACTTCCGCGATGCGCGCCACCAGATCGCCGACGCCGTAGCCGTTGGTCGCCCACCCGAGCTGGATCTGCGCCTCCAGCCGGTCGCCGCCCGTCACCGCGACCTCGCGCATGTTCATGCCGCCGAAGCGGACGATCTTCAGCTTGCGCGACTCGGCGACCGCGCACGCGACGCGCGACCACGAATCGAGATCGGCGCTGACCTCGCTGTCCTGCCAGTGGCCGACCACGATCTTCCGGTCCAGCCGCAGCCGCGCCAGGATGAATCCGTACTCGCGGTCGCCGTGGGCCGACTGGTTCAAGTTCATGAACCCCATATCGATCTGCGACCACGGCAGCTCGCGGTTGAACTGCGTGTGCAGGTGCGCCAGCGGCTTCGCCAGCTGGTTGAGACCGTTCACCCACATCTTCGCCGGCGAGAAGGTGTGCATCCAGGTGATCACGCCGACGCAGTCGGGCGCCGCGTTGGCCTCGAGGCAGATCGCCGTGATTGCCTCCGGCGCCTTGAGCGTCGGCTTCCAGACCACCCGGACCGGCAACACCTGGTCGAGGTGCGCCGCGATCTGGCGCGAGTGCTCGGCCACCTGGTTCAGCGTCTCCTGGCCGTAAAGGTCCTGGCTTCCGGTCAGGAACCAGACCTCCTCCGTTGCCGATCTTCTCATTTCTGCCGTTATCTCGTTTTCTGCCTACGGGATACGGGTGCTATGCCCTCGGCCCCGTCCCGGGATCCCTCCTCGCGTGGCAATTTTTCGGGCGCGCCGGGTTGAAGCTCCGCGCCGCCCGCCGCCATTGCATGGACAGGGGATAGAGCCGATGCGGCTCCCGAATCACCTCGCCAGGATCTTCCTCGCGATCGCCGCCGGCCTCGTGGCCTTCGCGGCTTGAACCCGCGCTCGGTCAGTCCATCCAGCTGGTTCCGACCTGCCTGGCACCGAGCGCGGTGAGGAGCTTGCCGAGCGCGTCCGCCGCTTCGACCGCGGCGTCCTGGGCAGCCAGCGATCCCGTGAAGTGCGTCTCGATCCCGACGGCAAAAGTACTGACTGTGTACGTCGGGGCGCCCTTGTCGCGACGGCGCCACCAGGGCTGCCTGTCCGGAAGGTAGACGTGCGACGGAGGGGCGCCCGTCCTCGCTCCTATCGCCGCTTCGAAGGCCCTGATCGCCTTGGCCGCTCGCGCCGCCTCTTCGCGGGCGCGGGGCGGAAAGGCCTGCGCTGCCTGCTCGGCCGTGCAGTCCGTCCCCAGGGCCGCGTGAAACTGAGCGCACTGTTCGTGGACCGCGGCCCGCCGGGCGCGACGAAACTCCCCCCACGCGAGATACGTCAGGCGGCTGTACTGTCGCTCGGCATCATCGGACACGCGAGGACTCTACCGTGCGCGACCGATCGCGTGGCGCGCGCGCCGATCGTCAGCGCGGACGGGCCGGCGCCGCGATCGGCGTGGCGGCCGGCGCCGCCGTGCGCACGGCCGGCTGAGCGGCCGCTCGTCGCGCGCTCGGCTTTGCCACCGGCACCAGCGTGATGTCGACCCGCGGCTCCGCGTCCTTCAGGTAGACGGTCTTCTTCCACGGCTGGTAGCCGGGCAGCGACGCCTCGATGCGAACGTGCTCGAAGCGCATGGTGTTGATCTTGCGCGGCGCCGCGCCGAAGCGATGCTTGTTCATCTTGATGAGGGCGTTGGGCGGCGACGAGGTCACCACCAGCCGCGCGGGCGGTCGGTACAGCCGCTCGGTGACGACCGAATTCTGCCCGCGCTCGACCGCGATCGTCCGCGTCGCCTCCGCGTAGCGTTCGCGGCGGAACGTCACGGTCGCGCTACCGCACGGGACCGCCGCGCGATCGATCGGGGTGGGCCCGAGCGTGAGGTCTCCCCAGAGCACCGCCGCGCCCTTGGGCGTCGTCGTAATGCGCGCCACACAATCGCGCGTCGTGGGGGTTTGCACCGGCGGCGCCGGCGCCACCGCGACCGGCGGCGGCGGCGCGACCACAGGCGGGGGCGGCGTCACCACGGAAGGCGTGCCGACCATGACCGCGACCTTCGCGCTGGGCCGCAGCGCAAAACCGAACACCAGCCCGACGGTCAGGCAGGCCGCGTACGGGGCGACACGAAGGGCCACGCTCCGGACCTGGTCGAGATTCACGCGCGCGCGCAGCGGGGACGCGGCCGGCGCGGCACGAACGGGGTCCGTGGTGACTTGCGCGTCGACGGCTGGCACGGACGCGGCCACGCGCCCGCTGTTGGCGATCGGCGCGGCCTGGACCGCGGCCTTGGTCTCCAGCAGCGTCAGCTCGATGAAGCTCGCCAGATCGGACGCGTCCAGATCGCTGAGCGGATTCGCCGGCAGCGTGAAGGCGGCGCCCGGCGCGCGCGCCTCGGGCGACGGCGTGGGCGAGACGACCGTCGGCTCGCTCTGCGCGGGCGAGGCTGCGGCGACGACGACCGCGCCCGCCGATCCGAGCGCTGCCGTCGGCGCGGGGACCATCCCCGGCAGCGGCGCCGGCACGCTTCGCAGCGGCGGCGGCCTCGGGATCGTCATCACCTGCATCGTCGACGGCGGCGGCGCGGGCTTGGGCGGCGCGACCGGCGCGACGGAAGCGGCGGGCCGTGGCGCGCCCTCGGGAGTCGGCGTGGCAGGGACCGGCGGCACGAGCGACAGCGCGCGCGCCGGCGTCCGTCGCGGCGACGCGGGCGCGGCGGGCGGCACGGGCGCGGGCGCGCGTCGCTCCATCAACCGCAGATGAATCCCGGCGCTGTGCGCGTCCATCTCATGCAGGCGCAGGCGCATCAGCGCGCGCGCGGGCGGAGCCGCCGCGCCGCCCGCCTCGACGGCCATGGACCGGATCTCCGTCACCTCGCAGCGACCCTGCATGACGACCGACCGATCCTTGAGAAAGATGACGAACTGGCCGGCGGTGCCGACGTGGACGTGCGGGAGGGCCGGCACCACCACGTCCGTCTCCGAGGTGAAGCGCGCGAACCGGTCGATGAACTCCTGCTCGGAGCTGCACCGAGTCACGAGCTGGATGACCGCGCCGTCCGATCCCACGTCTGATCGATCGGAGCCTTGGGCTCAGCAATAAAGCTCTTTCCGGAGCGAGATCGTTTGAGCCGTTTTCGGGAATGAGAAGAGCCCACATGTGTAGACATCGGATTTCCGGACGCACAGTTGGTCTGATTTCCCTCGGATTTGCGCTGCTTGCGGCCCTCCCGGCCCGGGCGCAGACGCAGGTGACCCGCTCCTCCTGGGCGGGCACCGCGACCCTACCGAGCTACATGCAGATGTACATCTATGTACCCGCCAAGGTGGCGGCCAAGCCGCCGATCTACGTGTCGTGCCACTCGTGCGGGTCGACCGCGACCGGGCAGATCGGCAACATCCCGATGGCCAAGGCGGCGGCCGACGCGCAGGGTTTCATCATCGTCCTTCCGGACAACCCGGGGCGGAACTGCTGGGACGTGGGGACGACGAAGTCGCTCACGCACGACGGCGGCGGCGACACGCAGGCCGTCGCGCTGATGATCAAGTACGCGCTCAAGCAGTACAACGGCGACCCGGCCCGCGTTTACATCATGGGCGGCTCGGGCGGCGCGATGCTGGTGCAGGCTATGCTGGCCGTCTACCCCGACATCATCAGGGCAGGCGCGGCGCGCGCGGGCGTACCGGCGGGATGCTGGGCCGACGGCTACTCGGACAGCAATCAGTGGAGCAACAACTGCGCGGCCGGCAACACGACGCACACGGCGCAGCAGTGGGGCGACATGGTTCGCGCGATGTATCCGGGCTACAACGGACACCGGCCGCGGCTTCAGACCTATCAGGGCGACGCCGACACGACCATCAGCTACAAGAACACGGGCGAGGCGATCAAGGAGTGGACGAACGTCCTCGGTCTGTCCATGACGCCGACGTCGATGGACACCGGGTACAAGACAGCGCAGGCGACCTGGAACCGCCAGTTCTGGAAGAACTCGTGCAGCCAGCAGGTGTTCGAGGCCTGGACGGCACCGGGCGCCACGCACTCGATGTCTTACGAGGAAGCCGAGATGCTGAAGTTCTTCGGCCTCATGTCGGCCGGGCAGCCCGATCCCGAGATGGATTGCGGTAGCACCGGCACGGGTGGCGCGGGCGGCGCGGGTGGCGCGACCGGAACCGGCGGCGGTGCGGGTGGCGCGAGCGGCGGCCGCGGCGGCGCGGGCGGAACCGGCGGCGGTGCGGGCACGCAGGGACGCGGCGGCGCCTCGGGCAGCGGCGCCGGTGGAACCGGCGGCAGCGCCGGCGGAACCGGTGGCACGAGCCAGGGCACCGGCGGCGCGGTCGGCGCCGGCGGCAACCAGGGCAGCGGCGGCAGCGCCGGCGGAACCGGTGGCACGAACCAGGGCACCGGCGGCGCGACCGGAAGGGGCGGAACGACGGGCAGCGCCGGATCGATCGGCACCGGCACCGGCGGTGTCGGCAGCGGCGGAACCACCGGCACCGGCGGGACGAGCGACACGCAGGGCGCGGCCGGATCGAACCCGACTGGCGGCAACACCGGAAGCGGCGGCTCGACGGTGCCTCCGGAGTCAGGGCCGGCCGGCTGCACCTGTGCGATCGTTGGCGGCACCGGCCGCTCCGTCGCGCAGGCGGCTCCGCTCCTGCTCGTCGCGCTCGGCCTGATTGTCCGTCGGCGACGGCGATCACGCCGCTGACGGCGCCAGAGACCTCGGCGGAGCTGGGTCAGTCCAGCCCGCCGCGGCAGATCCGGCAGGGGTCGTGGGAGCTCGTCGTCCGATCGGCGTGCAGCGTGTTTCCGTCGTGGTCAGCGCAGATCGCTTCGTCGGAACAAGCGTATGCCGCCGCCTCGCCGCACGACGCCAGCTTCCGGCAGCCGTTCAACCTCAAGGTCGCGCAACCGACGAGCTCGACGGCGAGAAGGGCGATCCAGATCGCAGCTCGCATCGGCCGCTTACCACGCACCATTCGTGAGCGTCGGTGCTTCGGCCGTGCCAACCCCTCGGCCACGGATCCCGGTCGCCGGCGACCCGTGCCCGCGGGAAAATTGCCCCGTGCCGGGGCGATTCGCCCCTGACGTTTTTTCGGCGAGCCGCCGCAGCGAGCGCCACAAATGGGCCGGCGCCCTGCGCCGCGGACCTCAACCAGCTCGCCCGTCCAGGAGAACCCATGCAGTCCACCCGCCCGTTTTCGTCGATCGTGCGTGCCGCAGTCATCGGCGCCCTGCTCGCCCTCGGCTGCGGCGGCAGCACGCCGCTCAACGTGAACGACGCCGGCATCGACCGGGGCAACGGCGGCGCGTCGGCGGGCGCGAACGGACACGGCGGTTCGTCGGGTGGAGCGATCGGCGCCGGTGGTTCGCCGGCCGGCGCCGCGGGCGCGTCGGGCAAGGGCGGGGCGGCCGGGGGCGCGCCCGGCACCGGCGGCTCCATCGCGGGCGGGGCGGGCAGCACGGGCGCGGCCGGCTCGGGCGCGACGGCCGGCACGACCGGCAGCGCGGGCGCCAGCGGCCGGGGCGGCTCGAACGCTACCGCGGGGACGACGGGCACCGCTGGAACCACCGGCACCGCCGGAACCACCGGCGCCGGGGGCATGGCGGGCCGAGGTGGCGCCCAGGGTCAGGCTGGCACGTTCGGCCGCGGCGGAACGACCGGCCGTGGCGGCAACGGTGGCGGCGCCGGAAACTTCGGCCGCGGGGGCGTCAGCGGCATCGCCGGAACCACCGGCACCGCCGGAACCACTGGCACCGCCGGAACCACCGGCACTGCGGGAACCACCGGCGCCGGCGGGACCGGACCGGTGTGCGGTGATCCGGGCGATCCGTGCTGCGCTGGCAACAACTGCAACGCCGGAGCGGTCTGCGATTCGGCCGGCATCTGCGCGGCGTGCGGAACAGCGGGCCGGATCTGCTGCGCCAACAATACGTGCGGCACCGGCGCCCGCTGCACCACCACCGGCGGGACGGGCAGCACGATGATGTGCGTCGCCTGTGGCGCCGCGGACGGCGACATCTGTTGTGCCGGCAACGGCACGGCCGCCTGCGCGACGGGCCTCATCTGTCAGGGGGCGAGCACGACCTCGACGGGAACCTGCAACACCTGCGGCGGCACCGGCGATCCGTGCTGCGCGAACAACACCTGCTCGACCGGCAACTTCTGCGGGACCGCCACGCCGCGCACCTGCCAGGCGTGCGGCGGCGACAGTCAGGCCTGCTGCCCGCGCACCGGCGGAGGCGGGCCCGGCGGGCCGTTCGGCACCGGCACCTGCTCGACCGGTTTCGCGTGCGTCGCCGGCACCAACGGCGGCGCGGACAGCTGCCAGGCGTGCGGCGCCGCGATCGGCCAGCCCTGCTGCGGCACCGGCAATAACCGCAGCTGCGACACCAGCCTGAACCTGAGCTGCGTCAGCTTCAACGGCTCGTTCATTTGCGACACGACGCCGTAGATCGCGCGCGCCGCCTTCAATTGCCGCCCGCCACCTGGCCGATCAGAGCCGTGATGCGATCGATCGCCCAGGCGGGCAGCTCACCGGCGCGGAGCGGCGGCATCAGATCCGGCGACGTGCGGGGCAAGGCGATGCGCCGGAGCACCTCGCGCGCGCCCGCCGCATCCAGGCGGTCGAGCGCGACGGCGTCGAACCGGCTGCGCGCCAGGCTCGCGTCGGCGCCGCCGCCGTGACAGCGGGCGCACATCGCGCGCAGGATGGCGTCGGCCGCATCGCCATCGTCGGGAACGAACCCGATCGCGCGCGCCGCCGTCGCGTCGAACAAACCCGACAGCCGGGTGAACGCGTCGCCGCCCTGCCCGGCCGCCGGCGTCGCGACGAACGTGGCGAAGTCGGCGGCGACCGTGGCGCGCGCCGCCGCGTTCAGCACGTCGGGATCGAAGTGCGGGACCGGAAGACCGCGCGCCCGCGCGGCGCCGCGGTAGCGATCCCACGCGCCTCCCGCACCGTCGGCGCGCCCGGTGATCAGCCGGTCGCAGAGGATCGCCTCCGACGGAAACGGATCGGGTTCCGAGAACGGACAGTCGGGCGCGGCGCAGGGGATGTCGCCGATCCCGTCGGCGTGTGCCGCCGCGTAGAAGAGAAACGACGACAGATCGTAACCGCTGGCCGCATCGATCAGATCAACCACCGCCACGCCGGCGTGCTGCCCCAGCGGTCCGTCCACCTGCCGCAGCAGATCCGCGCCGTCGGCGCTGATCGTCCCGTCGATCAGCGTCGTCGCGCCCGCGTCGTCCGTGCAAGCGATCGGCGACGTGACGCCGCGAAAGTCGCCCCAGTGCATCCAGGGACCGTCCACCTGTCGCATCAGCAGGCGCCGGCGCGCGCCCGGCCCGTCGGGGCGATGGCACGACGTGCAGTCGAGCGGCGTGTCCTCCAGATCGCGGTCGGCGTAGAGCGTCCAGCCGGTCCAGCCGCTCTCCAGGCGGTCGGTCAGGAGATCGGCGGGCGTACATCCGCCCGGGCAAGCCGGCTGGAACGCCAGCAGGTAGAAATTGAAATCGTCCGCCGCCGGGTCGTAGCCGACCATCTCGACGAACGGCTCGCCGCGCGAGAACGCGGCCGCCGCGATCCGCCCATCGTCGAGCGGCGAGTAACGCGGAAACACGACGACACGCGGGTTCAGCGCCGAGACCGTCCGCGCCGCCAGGCCGAGCGAGTGCGTCGCCACCGCCGCCCGATCGCCGGCGCCTGGGGCAAGGCCGAGCGCGCCGTAGAGATCCGTCAACCCGCCGAGCGCGGGGGCGGGCGACGCGCAGAGAGCGCGCGCGACGGGATCGGCCGCGCCGCGCGCGCAGGTGACGGCGGTCTGCGCCGGCCCCGTGCCCACGCGTTGCAACCAGACGCGCTCGACGTCGCCCGGCGACACCGCGAACCCGACGAACGCCGGGCTGTCGTCGCCGCACCCGGCGGCGGCCGCGGCCGCGAGCGGCACGACGACGAGCAGCGCGCGGCGGCTTCGGCGCCGGGCCGCGATCAGGATCAGCAAGCCCGCCAGCAGCAGGGATGCCGCGGGCGACGCCGCGCCGCCGACCGAGCAGGCGCAACCGCCGCCGCCGACCGCGTCGCTCGCGCCGTCCGCGCCCGCGTCGGCCCCGATCGAGATGTTCGCGCAGTGATGATAGAAGCAGTTGCCGCTGGCGCCGACGTCGGCCTGCATGAACTCGAGGACCTGCAGCGTGCAGCCGCTGCACGTGACGTCAGCCGGCAGCGTCACCTGGAACGACTGCGGCCCCGTGAACGGATCGCTGTGCGCCAACATGCCGTCCGCGACCACGGGAAAGACCGGCGGACTCTGGATCGCCAGGTCCATGCACGTTCCCGGCAGCGTCGTCTCGGGATCGGGCGGCAGGCCGTCCGGCCCCGTCGTCGACAGCACGGCGCGGTAGTGGCCCGGATGAAACACCGCCTCGTCGATGGTGACGGTGATCGTCTGCCCCGGCTGGAACGCCGTCACCGCGTTGGTCGGCACGGCGGCGATCTGAGGATCCGCCTGACCGCAGGGCGCGCTCTTCTGGGGATTGCCGTTACTGTCCTGGTCAACCCAGCTCGACGGCGACTGCAGCACGAAATGGCCGCGGGCGACGCCCGGCGTGAGACAGACCGCGACGGCCGCGGCCACCGCGGCGACCTGGGCATTCCGCATCGTGCTTCCCTGCAGACATGTCGATGTCCGGCCGCCAGTCGTTCCGTCGCGTCATCGGGCGCGCGGCGCGAGCGCCACGCGCACCAGCGCCACGACCAGGAGCAGCGCCCCCGGCGGGACCAGCAGGATGCCGAGCGACGGATCGCCCTCGCTGTTGAGGACGCCGCCCAGAAAGAACCCGAGCGGCATCAGCACTGCGCCCCACCGGATCATCGCCATGACGCGCGCGCGGATCGCTTCCGGAATGTGCGCCTCGCCGAGCGCCGCGGCGACCAGGCAGAGGATGCCGAGCAGGGTCCCGTGCGCGTGCGCGAGCCGCCACATCTCTCGGCGCACGTCGCTGGCCAGGTACGCCTGCGCCTTGAATCCGTGCAGCGCCTCCAGCGTCACGCCGAACGGCAGCGAGATCGCCAGCAGCAGCCAGCCGGTGCGCAACGTCTTCTGGATCGCGCGATCGCCCGTCATTCACCCACCGATATCACGTGGCTGCGCTGCAGGCCCAGCAACGGCCGGATGCGCGCGAGATCCAGCCGCCAGTCGGACAGGACGAGCTGGCCGGCGGGCGGCGGCGGCAGATGCGCGCCGGCCGCGGCGGCGAAGTGCACCAGCAGCGTCTCCAGCGCCGGATCGCGGACGTCGCGCGCGGCCTGCACGTCGTAGGCGGCAAGTTCGGCGTCGAGCCCGAGGCCGAGCGAGCGGTCGAGCGCCAGCGCCGAGCGCCGCGCCAGGATCCGCACCGCGCCGTACGCGTCGCCGAGCCCGACCAGCGAATGCGCGAGCGCGATCCCGCGCGTCACGGGCGGCGCGCCGGCGCCGGTGCGGCCCAGCGCCGCCACGTAGACCGCCCGCTGCAGCGGATCGCCCGCGTGCAGCGACACAAGCGCCTCGGGCGCCTCCAGCGGAGCGCCGTCCGGACGCGCGCCCGGACGCCGATGACCGGCCCCCCAGAAGTCGCGCATCCGATCGGCGGCCCAGGCGGCGTCGCGGCCGGCGTGGCAAGCCGTGCACGCGTTCGGGCGGCCCGCTTCGACGTCGCGCGCGACGTCGGGCGATTCCACCCGGTGGCTGCGATGGATCTCGAGGACGCCGTAGACGATGCGCGGCATGTGGCACTCGGCGCAGCGCGAGCCGCTGGACTCGGGCGCGTGGTGCGTGTGCGCGCGGACGTCGCGCGCGATCGCGGCGTGGCACTGCGTGCAGGCGCGGTCGCCCAGCCGATCGGGCGCGAGCTGCCCCGCCACGTCGCCCGCGTGCATCGTGTGGCAGCTGGTGCACGCGAAGCGCCCGCCGCGAAAGCAGGGCGACTGGGTCAGGCCGACGTACTCGTATGCGGTCAGGCGGGCGGTCCCGTCGCTCCAGAAGCGCTGCCGGAAGGTGTCGGGATCGCCGGGCGGCGGCACGGGCGTGTCGCGCGCGATCGGCGTGACGTGGCCGGCCAGCAGGCCGCCCGGGCGGTACGTCGGACCGCCGTCGAGGAACGTCCAGATCTTGTCGATCGGATCGGGGATGCGCTGCGCGTGGCACTGCCCGCACAGCGCCGCGCTCTCGGCCTGACCGACGCGCAGGGGATCGACGACCGCGCCGGCGGATTTGTCGACATTGCCCCCCTTGCCGATCTCGGCCCGGTAGCGCGCCAGCGGCGACGCGTACAGCGCCACGTGCGCCCGCGCCGGACCGTGGCACGACTCGCAGGCGATGCCGATGTCGGCGACGTGCGTGTCGAAGCGCTTGTCGGCGCCGCCTTCCACTGGTCGGAGGCCGGGCGCGACGCCCGTGTTGTGGCAGAAGACGCAGTTCGCGTTCCAGACCGCCTGGTGCTTCGACCAGTCGTCGTCGTCGGGCTCGAGGAAGACGCCGTTGACGTGCAGCCAGCGCGCCTCGCCGATGTGCCAGAGCAGCGGCAGCCGGCGATAGATCGCGCCGTTCGACCCGTCGACGCGTTCGAAGTACTGCTGATAGCGGCGCGACCCGACACACAGCGCCACCTCGGCGTCGCGCGGCCCCTCGCCGCCGAAGGCGGGCAGGTGGAAGAAGAACCGACCGTCCCGCTCGAACGGCGTGGCGGTCGCGCCGAATGCGGTCACGTCCGCGCCGTCGAAGCGGCCGCGCACGGTCGTGCGATCCGGCAGCTGCGTCATCGACGCGTGGTAGGTGCGCCGCCAGCTGGCGTGGTGGTCGGGGTGGCAGGCGCGGCATGCGCTGGCGCCGACGTAGTCCTTGTCGCGCGCGCGGAGCGGCCCCGCCGCCTCGGCCCGCCGCGCGTCGTGGCCCGCCGCCAGCGCGATCCCGACCGCCCCCGGCGCCGCCACCAGGCAGGCAAACACCAGCAGCCGGCCGCGGCGGCTTTCTTCCCGGGTCAGCACCAAGGGTCGGTTCCGAATTGGCCGGCGCGCCGGCAATCCGTGGTCGGTCTAGCGAACAAGGACGTCCACCCCGCGACGATCATATAGTCGAGCGCGGGACCGATGGACGAGAGCTCGACCAGGGGGATGTCCCCGCATCGCGTGCAGGCGCTGGCGGATGGCGTCTTCGCCATCGCGATGACCGTGCTGGTGCTCGGCATTCAGGTTCCGGAGGGCGGCGGCGCCGCCGACCTGCGCGCGCGGCTCTGGGCGCTGGGACCGCGGCTGGCCAGCTACGTCCTCTCCTTCGTGATGCTGGGGGTGCTCTGGATCGGCCACCACTACCAGTTCCACTACATCCGGCGCACCGATCGCGCGCTGCTGTGGCTCAACCTGGTCTTCCTGCTGGCCATCACCTTTCTGCCGTTCAGCACCGGCGTCCTCGGAAACTACTTTCGCGAGCCGCTCGCCGTCGTCCTCTACGGCTCGACGGTCGTCCTGGCCGGAATCTGTCTATTGCTTCACTGGATCTATGCGTCGCACGACGGGCGTTTCGTTCCGCCCGGGCTGGACAGCGGCCTCGTCCGCCTGCTGAGGTTGCGAATCATTGTGGGCCTCGCGCTGTCAGTGATCGCCATCGGGCTCGGCGCCGTCGACACGCGCCTCAGCCTGGTCGTTTTTCTCGCGATCCCGGTGGTGTATTTCATCCGGTCTCGCGTCGACCGCCACCTGACCGACCTTCACCCGGGCGGGTCGTGAGCTCAATCTGGCGTATCCGGCCCCTGGTGTGCGTCCTGGCCGCGACGCTATTCTCGTGCGTTCCGCGGTCACCGGGGACGACTGGCCAGACCGCGAGTCCGCAGCCCGGGCCCCTCGCTGCGGGCGCCAACGCTCGATCGCTTTTCGCAGAACCGTGGGTCTGGAGCGACGACAATGGCGCAACCGTCCGCTTCGAACAATGGCGCGGGACCCCGATCGTCGTCAGCATGCTGTTCACGTCGTGCACGACCACGTGTCCGATGACCATCGAGAAGCTTCGGCGCGCGCAGGAGACGCTCGCGCGCCAGCGGAGCCCCGCGGTATTCGTGCTCGTCACGCTCGATCCCCAAAACGACACGGTCGAGCAGCTGCGGGAATACAAGGTGTCGCGGCACCTTCCGAAGGAATGGCATCTGGTCCGCGGCAGTTACGAACAGACGCGCGCGCTGGCTGATCTCCTCCACATTCACGTCCTGGAGGACGGGCACATCTTTCACGACTCCCGAATCGTCGTCTTCGACCCCGACGGCAAACTGATCGGCCAGCTGCGCGGCTGACGCCCGCGATTCCCGGCATTCCGTATCAGGCGCCGGGCATCGGCATCAGCTCGACCACTTCGATGGAGCTTTCCTTCATGAGGAAGTGCGGGTGTCCCTTGAGGCTCTCCGCGACCGCCTCCTTGGATTCACCCTGCAGGATCGAATAGCCGCCCAGATCGTTGGTCGTCGGGGTGATCCCCTTCGGCGTGACCAGCACGGCTTTCCCGAGCGGCGCGCCCATGTCGACGATCGACTTCCGCGCCTTCTCGCCCCACTTCATCCATTCGTCCATCCCCTTTTTCTGCTGCTCCGGCGTCGCCTGCATCACCTCCGCGAAAGCCGCCGCCGACGCCTTGTAAAGCACGAGAAATTTCTTCATGGCACGACCCCTTTCCGGCCCTTCCCATAAGTCCGACCCGGGCGATGCGCAACCACCAGTTCCGCAACGTCCGGCCACGATCCGCGTCACAAATGCGGCCCCGGCCACGTATCCGAATTCGCCCGGGAGTCGTAGATCCATGACCGGCGCTGGAGCGGCGTGCCAACCGCCAGCCCCCGACTTGACGAAAAAGTTAACGAAAGTGAGCTCCAAGGACACTAACAACTCCGTGGGCGACTCCCCGAAGCCACCCGTCGACACCTCCTGGGACGACGTGGACCAGGCATTTTTTGCGTCCGCGCCGCCCGACGTACCTCAGCCGGCCCCGGAGCCCGAGCGTTTCGACGACCTATTTCCGGACCTACCCGTGGAAGAAAAGCGGGAAGCGCCGGTCGCCCTCCGGCGGGCCGCCGCGGTGGCGACCGCAACCCGCGCCTCGCTGCGCCGCGCCTGGCTGAACGTCGGCCGGGGCGCGCGCCCGGCCATCGCGGCGGCCGGGCGCCAGGCGGCCCGGCTGACGACGGCGACCTGGCGGCAGTCCGCGCGCGCGTTTGGATCCGCGGGACGGGCGACGACGCGGGCGTTGCGGACCGTGCGCCCGGCTGTCGGTCGACTGGTCGGCCGGCTTCGCGTGCCGCGCGTGAATGGACAGGCCGTCGCCATCGCGCTGGCGAGCGTGATGCTGATAATGGGCCTCTCGGCGGTGGTCGTCGCCTCGCGCAGCAGCGCGCGCGCCAACCTGCCGGCCGCGCCCACCCTCGAGCGCCGCGCGAGTAGCGCCGACGGCACGCTGGTCGCCAGCGCGGCGCCGCCGGCCGCCCTGCCCTTCGCGCCCGAGCAGGAACAGCCGATGCAGTCTCTGCTGCACGACTCCGAATCGCCCGTGCGGACGTCGGTGCACCCCGCGGAGCCCGCGCACGCGCACCCGGCAGGCGAGCCCACGCACCACGCCGAGGTGACGAAGCGGGCGCCCGCGCCGGCCCACAAGCACCATCGGCCCGCCACCTACTCGGCCGAGAAGGATCTGATCGTGCCGTCGTTCATGCAGCCGGCAGCACAGGCGCCGAGCGCGCCGCGGCCCGTCGCGCAGCCGCGCTTCGCCTCTCCGCGCCCCGCGCCCCCGCCGGCCCGCCCGATCTTCTCGCGCTGACTGCTCCGCGCGATTTCGCGCGCCAGCGGCCGTGCGGATATTGCGCAATTTCCGCGCGCCGACGTGGCAGCGGCGCGCCCGCGACCAATACTCGACGTGTGCTGGGCGGCGGCGGCGGCGACGACCACGAAGGGCCGCGACTGAACGGCGAGACGCCGCGGCGATCGGCCGGGCTGCTCGGGCAGTTGCTCAAGATCCGGTACCTCGCAGCCGTCGTCGTGGTCATTTCCATTCTGCACTCGCTCGCCTTTCTGTTCCTCGGGGCGCGCATCGCCATTCACGCCTACCACCTGATGGTCAGCCGGGTGGCCGCGGGCGAGAACGTTCGACCGGGCCTCGAGCTGTTGCACTCGCTCGACTTTCTGTTGATCGCGCTGGTGCTGCTGATCCTGGGGCTGGGCGTGGCCAAGCTGTTCCTGCTCCCGCCGTCCGCGGTCGCGCGCCGGATCTACGCGCTGCCGACCTGGCTGAACATGGAGACGTTCAGCGAGCTCAAGGTGCTGCTCTGGGAGACGATCCTGGTGGCGCTGGTGGTGTTCGCTCTGCCGACGCTCAGCTCCGATCTGGCCGGCAGGCTGGAGTGGTCCGCGCTGATCCTGCCGGCGGCGATCACGCTGATGGCGCTGGGCCTCTTCCTCATGAAGCGGGCGTGACCCGGCCCGTCCGACCGCTCCGGTGGTCGCCAGGGTGACAGGTTTGCGAACAATCCGGCCAAAACCTCTGGTCGTGCCCGAAGCCGCTTAGGATCCGCTTCCGAGGTCAATGCGCACCGTCCGCGAGGCCGCCCGTGACGTCCCTGTGATCGCGGACGTCGATGTGCTGGTGATCGGCAGCGGGCCGGGCGGGCTCGGAGCGGCGCTGGGCGCGGCGCGCGCCGGCGTGCAGACGATGCTGGTCGAGCGCTTCGGCTGCCTGGGCGGCAACATCACGGTCGTCGGCGTGGAGAGCATCGCCTGGTACCGGCGCGAGAACACCGTCGACAGCGAAGGGATCGGCATCGAGCTGGAACAGCGCGCTAAGGCGATGGGCGCTAGCGCGCCCGAACCGCAATCGAAGAGCGAGGCGATCAACGCCGACATGTTCAAGGTGGTGGCCGATCGGCTGGTGGCGGAGTCCGGCGTCACGCCGCTGCTGCACGCCGTCGCGATCGACACCGTGATGGAAGGCGACGCCCTGCGCGGCGTGATCGTCCACAGCAAGTCGGGTCGCGGCGCCATTCTGGCCCGGCGCGTGATCGACGCGTCCGGCGACGCCGACGTCGCGCACTATGCGGGCGCGCCGTACCACATGACGGCGCGGGAGCGGATGCTGCCCGTGACGGTGATGTTCTCGGTCAGCGGCGTCGACAAGAAGCGTTTCCTCGACTACGTGGCCGCCAACCCGACCAAGTACAAGGACTGGGGCCTCGAGTGGGACGTCGGCAAGGGCGGCAAGGAGGACGAGCTGTTCAGCCCCTACCTGGAGAAGCCGTTCGCGCAGGCGCGCGCGGCGGGCGTCATCCCTCCGGGGCTGAAGAGCATCGGCGGCACCTGGAGCACGATCACCGACTCGGGCGACGCGACCTACCTCAACATGATTCACCTGACCGGTTACGACGGCACCGACGTCTGGGATCTGACGAAGGGTGAGATCGAAGGACGCGCCCAGGCGCTGCAGGCGATCACCGCCCTCAACCAGTTCGCGCCCGGGTTCGAAAAGGCGAAGCTGCGCACGTACGGCACCACCATCGGCGTGCGCGACACGCGCAAAATCGTCGGGCGCACCAACCTGACCGAGCACGACGTCCGCAACCAGGCGCGCTTCGACGATTCGATCGGCATCTTCCCCGAGTTCATCGACGGCTACGGCGTGCTGGTGCTTCCCACGACGGGCCGCTACTTCGAGATCCCCTACGGCGCCTTGCTGCCCCAGCGGGTGGACAACCTGCTGGTGGCCGGGCGGTGCATCGCCGGCGACGAGATCTCGCACGCCAGCGTGCGCAGCATGATGTGCTGCGCGGTCACCGGGCAGGGCGCGGGCGTGGCGGCGGCGGTGTCGATCAAGGACGACGTCAGCCTGCGCGATCTCAGCATCACCCACCTTCAGGCAGAATTGCTGCGCCAGGGAGCTCGCATCCATTGACCACACCCATGACCAATCGTCCTGCCCCGCGCATCCTCCTCGGCCCCGGTCCCAGCGATGTCCCGCCGCGCGTGCTGGCCGCTCTCGCGCAGCCCACGCTCGGTCACCTGGATCCAGAGTACCTGCAGATCATGGACGAGACGCGCGGGCTCTTGCAGCGCGTCTTCCTGACGCAGAACAAGCTGACCCTGGCGGTCCCCGGCACGGGCAGCGCGGGCATGGAAGCGTGCGTGGCGAACCTGACCGAGCCCGACGACGAGGTGATCGTCTGCGTCGCGGGCGCGTTCGGCGCGCGCATGGCGGACATGGCCGGCCGTCACGGCGCGACCGTGCACCTGGTCGAAGCGTCCTGGGGCGAGACCATCGATCCCGGCGCGGTCGCGGCGGCGCTGCGGCAGCACCCCGGCGCGAAGTGGGTCGGGATCGTCCACGCCGAGACGTCGACCGGCGCTCACCAGCCGCTGGAGGAGATCTCGCGCCTCGTGCACACGGCGGGGGCGCTGCTGATCGTCGACGCGGTGACCTCTCTGGGCGGGCACGATTTGCGCGTCGACGACTGGCAGATCGACGCCTGCTACAGCGGCACGCAGAAATGTCTGTCGTGCCCGCCGGGGCTGGCGCCCGTCACGTTCAGCGCCGCCGCGCTGGAGGCGATGGACCGACGCAAGACGAAGGTGCGCAGCTGGTACCTCGACATGTCGCTGATCCGAAACTACTGGAGCGCGGACCGCGTCTACCATCACACCGCCCCCGTCAACATGACCTACGCGCTGCGCGAGGCGCTGCGGGCCGTGCTGGAGGAGGGACTGGACGCGCGGATCGCGCGGCACCACCGTAATCACTTGGCGCTGCGGGCGGGGCTGGAGGCGCTCGGCATCACCTACATCCCGGCCGCCAGCCTGGCGCCGCTGAACGCCGTGCACGTTCCACCCGGCGTCGACGACGCGCGCGTGCGGGCGCGCCTGCTCGACGAGTTCGGGATCGAGATCGGCGGCGGCCTCGGTCCGTTCAAGGGCAAGGCCTGGCGCATCGGCCTGATGGGGGCGTCGAGCACCCGACGCAACGTCACGCTGCTGCTGTCGGCGCTGGAGAGCATCCTCGCGGACGCGCGCGGTCCGGTCACTTAGAGAGACAGCGCATGTACCGCCCGCGGAAGCAGCCGCCGCGGCCGGAGAAGAGGTAGGTGCCGTCCCCGAGCGGTCGCATCCGTCGCAGCGGCGCCGGTGCGGGACCGCCGCCCGGCGAACAGACGGCGACGACGGGCCAGGTCCGGATCTCATCGACGGACGGGAGATGGGCGCAGCTCCGCGTGGGCGATGGCGAGGGCGGCGCGGGCGGTGGGGGTGGCGACGGGGCCGGCGGCGAGGGCCGGACGGCCGGCGGAGGCGGAGGCGGAGTGAATTGATGCGGCCGCCCCCCTTCTCGCCGCGACTCCCCGCAGGGGCGGTGCACCCAGCCGCAGCGCCCTTCGCGATCGCGCTTGCAGGCGGCGAACGCGCCCGATCCCCCCCGGCCGCCGGGACACGACCAGGTCCTGAACGCCGGGGCGGGACCGCACTCGGCGGTGGTGCAGGCGCCGCGCGCGTCGTCGCGGGAGCGGTCCTCGGGACAGACCAGGTGAAGCCAGCCGCAGCTGCCGTCCTCGAGCCGCGTACACGGACCGCGCCCGCCCTCGTGACGGCCGTCGGCGCAGGTCCACGTCGGATACATCGGCGCGGGTCCGCATCGCGTGCAGACGGGCGGACCGCCCTCGGGGGCGATCTGTGCGCGGGCGCTCACCGCCACCAGCGCCACCGTCAGCAGTGGCCCGATCGAACGCAAGCGCCTCATTTTATCCCTCCCTTGTAGGACGGCCGAGTCGGGCCTACGCTTGAGGCATGAACGTTCGCGGTCCGGGCCGATGGTCGTTGCCGGCGGCGGCCTTGCTGCTCGCGGTCGGATGCGGCGCCCGCGCCCTCGATCCCGGGGTGAACCCGCCCACGACCGGGACCGCGGGGCAGGGCATGCAACCGGATCCTGGCCCGATGACCGATCTGATCGGGGCGTTGAAGGCGCTGACTGGGCCCGATCAGCTGCTTGTCCTCGGCAGCAACGCGGGCGCCGTCACCAGCATCTCGACGCCCGGGCCGTTCACCGGGTTCCTGCGGGATCCGGAGACGCTGGACGAAGCGGCGGCGGTGGTCGGGATGCCCGTCTGTTCGGTCGAATTCCAGTCACTGACGTTCGGGGAGACCGCCAGCGACCCGTCGATGTTGACCGTCCCCGCCGCGCTGGACACCTGCCTGAAGGAAGACTTGCAGCCGATGCTGGAGACGCTGGGCGCGCTCAAGACGCCGTCGACGGTGGTCGTGATCGCCGCCAACACCGGGATCACGGATCACAGCACGAACAACGGCATCAACTTCTACTACGACGCCGACATCGTCCGGCTGTTGCACTCTGCGCGGAAGCTCTACGTCCCGGTCTGCAACATCGCGCCGCAAACCCTGTCGCTCCCGTCGCCGCAGGGGCAGACCACGGGCGTTTCGATCGAAGACGCGCTGGCGAGCTGCGGCCGGATGTAATTCGCTACGGCGCATCTCACAAATCGCTCCGCCCGCTTAACTCTTGGGCGACCCTTCACTTCGCCCGGAGCCCGCCGAAGCGGAGTCGAGGCGCAACGCGAGGAGCGGAGTGGACGAGGAGCTCACCGTCCCACTCCGCCCTCGACGGAAGCCGAGCGGAGCGCCTACGGGCGGTGGGCGGCGCGCCGGCGATGGCGCTCGCCCTCATCGGGCGACGCCGGCTCGCCGGTCAGACCGTTCGCCGAGCGCGCGCCCGATCCCGCACCGCCCGGCCACCATTTTGACGACGTGATCTCGGCGCGAAACACCCAGCCGGCGATCGCCAGCGCCAGGACCACGACGCCGACGGAAAGCCAGAGGCCGCCGCGACCGCTCGATCGCGCCGAGCGGGCGTGCGCGGGCGCCGGCGACGGTCCGGAAGCGTCGGCTGCGGGTGTCCCGCCGACCGCCGATTCGAAGGCGCGCGAGAACGCCGTGATGGTCGGAAACCGATCCTCGCGCCGTTTCGACAGCGCGCGCCGCAGCACCTTGTCGACCGGCGGCGGAATGAAACCCGCCAGCTCGGGCGAAAGCGGCGTCGGCTCGCCCTGGATCACCTGGGTCAAGATGTCGCTGACCTCGGGCTGCCAGAACGCCAGCCGGCCCGACAGCATGTGCCAGGCGAGGCACGCCAGCGCCCACTGATCGCTCCGGTGATCGACCTGATCGACGCGGCCGGCGGCCTGCTCGGGCGACATGAACTCGGGCGTCCCGACCACGGCACGCGCCATCGTCAGCTTGGTGGTCGCCGCCTTCAGCACCTTCGAGATGCCGAAGTCGACGACCTTCACGAAGACGTGGTCACCCGGAACACGCAGCAGGAAGACGTTGCCGGGCTTCAGATCGCGGTGAACGATCCCTTCGGCGTGGGCCACCGCCAGCGCCGACGCGAGCTGCTTGACGATCTCCACCGCCGTGCGCGGCTGCAGCCGCCCCACCCGCTCCAGGCGCTGCTCCAGGTCCTCGCCGTCCAGGTACTCCATCACCAGGTACGGCTGGCCCGTCGGTGACGCGCCGAAGTCGACCACCTCGATGATGTGCGGGTGCGCCAGCTCGGTCGTCACCTTCACCTCGCGCCGGAAGCGCGCCAGCGCCTCGGGGTGGGCGGCCAGCTCCTTCGACATCATCTTCACCGCGACGCGCTTGCGGGTCCGAACGTGCGCCGCCTCGTAGATCGCGCCCATCCCGCCGATGCCGATGGGACGGACGATCTCGTAGCTTTCGCCGAGCACGGTGCCGATCGGCAGATCCATGAAGCGGGCAGTTTAACGCGCCGTCGGGACGTTCACGTCACCGATTCGCAGCCGCGACGGGCCGCACGCTGAGCCGCAGCCCGCTCACGTGCGTGACCGCGGTGATGCTGAACCGTGCGCTGGGGCCGGCGAGCCGGTCGGAGGAGACGCTCGCCTCGTACGTGCCTGGCTTGATCCCGACGAACATGAACCCGCCGTGCGCGTCGCTGGTCGTGCGCGCGACGACGGCGCCGTCACGGGTGAGGACGACGGTCTCGAACGCCATCGGACCCGTGGGCACGAACGTCACGCCCGCCTCGAGCTGTCCGGTCACCACGCCCGGATCGCCGGCGCCCGGCGGATCGGGCATCGACCTGATCGCTCCGTTGCCGCGCGCCATCGCTTCTTGCGGCGTCTCGGTCGGCGAGTAGGTGCCGGCGCAGCCCGCCGCGGCGAGGACGATCGACAGAGCACCCGAACGCATGCCCATCAACATGCCGCGATCGTAGCAGCTGCCGCGGTCGATTACTGCGCGTGTTGCAGGATGACGCCGGTGTTCTTTCCGTCGGAGCTGAGCCCCGCCACCCAGATGTCGGTCGCCGACGACCCGTGCACCTTGTTGAGAAACGGATAGTAGGGAAACCCGCCGACCTGGATCTGGCTCCAGTTCGACCCGTCCCAGTGCGAGATCGCGCCGCCGTCGCCCACCGCCCAGACGTCGTTGGGGGCGGCGCCCCAGATCGACTTGGTGCCGTCCTCGAACCGCGGGTTGTTGGTCGGAATCGTGTTCGTCCAGCTCATGCCGTCCCAGTGCGCGAGCGTGCCGAACTCGCCGGCCGCCCAGACGTCGTTCGGGCCGAAGCCCCACAGCCCGGCCGCCTCACTGGCGACGCTCGAATCACCGGCGTCGGTCCAGACGCTTCCCGTCCAGCGCGAGATGCCGAACACCCCGCCCGCGTAGACGAGACCACCCATGCCCCACAGATCGGAGACCATGACCGTCTGGGTGATCCCGGTCGACCACGCCGTGCCGTTCCAGCGAAACACGCGCCCGTTCAGGCTGTCGCCCAGCCACAGATCGTCGCCCGAGGTGCCCCACACGGCCTGGAGATCGGAAGGGTCGATGGCGCCGGCGAAGTCGACGATCGTCCAGGCGCCGCCGTCCCAGTGCAGCAGGCTGCTGCCGGAGACCGCATAAAGATCGTTCGGCGCGAAGCCCCAGAAGTCGGCGACGAATCCGATCGGCGGCGTCGCCACCGGTTTGAATGACGTGCCGTCGAAATGCAGCATGATCTGGCTGCCGGCCCAGACGTCATCGGACGCGAACGCCCACAGCGCCGTCACGCCATTCGTGCCCGGCGACGCGTACGAACGCCAGGCGTTGCCGCTGGCGCCGCTGTCGCCGCCGCAGCCCGCTGCTGCCGCGCCCACCAACATCGCCAGCGCCAGACGTCGCATCACCTGATCGTACACCCGCTGCCGCCCACTCGAACAGGGTGCGTCAGATCATTGACGTTGGTCCTTCATTTCTGGGGACTTATCCGCGCGACCGGCCGATCGTCCGCGACGGTGCGCCCGCCGAGCTGCACCTGGGCGGCTCGCTCGGCGGCGACGGCGCGATCGAATTCGCGCGGTGTCATCGCCGGAATCGCGGCGCTGTCGATGCGTCGGGCCTGATCGTCGAGGCGCCGGATCGCGGCCAGCCGATCGCCGTCGCCCAGCTTCGCGCGGGCGACGGCGCGCTTGAGGACCGCGATCGTCTCGTCGTAGACCTTGAGCGGCACCGGGAACGGATGTCCGTCCTTGCCCCCGTGCGCGAGCGAGAAGCGCGCCGGGTCGGCGAAGCGGCTGGGCGCGCCGTGCACGACCTCGGCGACCAGCGCCAGCGCGAACAGCGTGCGGGCGCCGACGCCGGGCGCCAGCATCAGCTCGGTGAAATCGATCGGTCCGCGATCGGCGACCGCCGCCAGCGTCCGCCCGAGCCGCCCGAGGTCGATGTCCGCCGCGCGCACGTCGTGGTGCGCGGGCATGCGAAGACGCGTCAGCTCGGCGAGCGGCCGGTCGGGCCCCACGCGCGCGAGGTCGATCATCCCGCCGCGCGCGGCGGCGGCGCGCCGATCGACGAGGTTCACGATGTCGCCCACCGGGCGTCCCTCGATGGCCGCGTGGGGCTCGTCGACGAACGCGCCGGCGCGATCCCAGATCCAGTGGTAGCGCCGCGCCTGCCGGCGCGCGCCGTTCATCCCCTGCTGCACGACCACCCATGCGCCGTCGTCGGCGACGATGAAGCCGTGCAGGTACAGCGCGAAACCGTCCTGGACCGCGCCGCTGTCGACCTTCGCGACGAGCCGGCTGGCGCGCACCAGCGCCGGCGCGTCCAGCCCGACGCTGTCGCCCAGCGCGGTCAGCTCGTCGGGCGTGCGGCGCGAGTGGCGGCCGCGGCCGCCGCAGACGTGCAGCCCCAGCTCGCGCTCGACGGGCGCGAGACCGCGCTTGAGCGCGCCGATGACGCTCGTCGTGATGCCGGACGAGTGCCAGTCCATCCCCATCACCGCGCCGAACGACTGGAACCAGAACGGATTCGACAGCCGGCGCAGCACTTCGGTGCGGCCGTACTCGTGCGCGATCGCCTCGACGATCACGCGTCCGAGCCGCGCCATCCGCGACGCGAGCCAGGCGGGCACCCGCCCGCCGTGCAGGGGCAGATCAGCCGTTCCGCTCGGCGCCGCGGGCATCCGCCGAGCTTGTCACCAATCGCAGCGGGCGCCAGAAACGGCGCATTTTCTTTTCAACCGCCCGCTGGGCTCCGGGAACAAGTGAGACAGCGAAAGGAGCTCCGAATGCGGATGCAGCTCACGATGACGATGGTTTCCCTGGGACTCGGCTGCGCGCTGGCCCTCACGGTCGGTTGCAGCTCGTCGCAGCCCTCTTCCGGTCTCTGGAGCTGCTTCGACACGGGCTCACAGACCGCGTGCACGCAGGTGTCCGCGCTTTCGACCGCCGATCAGGACGTCAACGGCGACGGCGTTCCCGATCATTTCGTCTGCGCGGACGACGACGACGATGGGCACGACCGCAGCCGCGATCGCGACCAGAGCGGCGCGACGGGCAGCGGCAGCGACGTCGACCACGACGGCGTCGACGACGCCTTCGATTGCGACGCGCGCAGCGAGTGCGAGGACCTGAGCAACGACGCCAACCCCGATCGTCACGCGGGCGAGGTGGAGGGCGAGCACGACGGCGGCGAGGACGACGGCGGCCACCATGGGGGTGATAGCAGCGGCGGCAGCGGCGGCAGCGGGCCCGAGATGCACGACGAGCTGACCTGCAAGGCGCCGAAGCTGACGCCCTGACAGAGCGGCACCGCTCAGAGGCGGCGCGTGATCAGCTCGGCGCAGAGGCGCCGCGCGATCGCGTCCGCCTCGGCGGGACGCGTCTGCAGCAGGAACGCCTCCAGCGTCGACAGCAGCGTGTTCCCCTCCTGCGGCACGAACGCCCATCCCTTGACGGTGCGTCCGCTGACCATCAGGTCGTTGGCGACGACGACGGCGTGCGCGTACAGGCGGCCCTGAAAACCGTAGCGCCGCCCCAGCTCGAACACGCGGTTCGAATCGAACTTGGCGGTGGTCGCGAGGCGCGGATGCGCGGCGAGGTCGGCGGCGATCTCCGCCGCCGGGCGCGCGGTCCGCAGGCGGACGTTGAAGCGGACGGCGTGCATCAACTGGCTGGGCGTCGTGACGTCGGAGCTGGTCACGCCCGGCGCCAGACCAAGCGTCGCGAAGACGCGCGCCGCATCCGCCGCGTGGTGCGTGCCGTGGTCGGCGTCGCGATGTCGGCTGACCACGCTGGCGCCGACCAGCCGCTCGCGCCCGCCCAGGTCCTCGCACCGGCGCACGCAGACCAGATCGGCTTCCTCCAGCTGGGCGAGATCGGGCCCGCCCAGCGCGGTCAGCAACGTCGCGGTCGCGTGCGTGTTGCACGACGCGATCTGGACCAGCCGCGCGCCGATGACGGCGCCCGGGTTGACGCCGCCCACGAACGGCACGCCGAAGCCGGCCTCGCTCCCCTGCGCCGACGCCGCCCGCACGCTTGCCAGATCAAGGTAGCGGCCGCGGTCGCGAACCGCGGCGCCGTCCTTGCGGCAATCGAACACGTAGCCGACTGACCCGAACAGATCGGCGACCGCGCCGGGCGTGGTCGCGCGGACGACGCGCGCGCCGCGCCGCTCGAGCTCGTCCAGATCGGGCGCGTCGAACGGCGCCGGCTCGCGCACTTTCTGCACGAGCACCTGGTCCAGCCCGAGCACGCGCCGGTGCGCGAGCAGGACGTTCGCCAGTGTGGTGCCGATGTTGCCGGCGCCGACGACGAGGACCTTCATGTCCGCCCCCACGCGAGCCTCCGCGTCGCCCGCCGGGCGCGCCGCTTTCCCAGGAGCGGCACCAGGACCGACGCAGCCAGCAGGGCTGCATCGCCGCACGCGCTGCGCCGGAGCACGTAACGCCGGTCGAGGCGCCAGGTGGTGCGCGGGTGACAGCGGCGAACGGGGGCGATCTGCGCCGGCCCGGTGATGCCGGGCGGCACCGCCCAGCGCAGATCGAACGCCGCCGCGTCCCACCCGAGACGCCGGACGTCGTCGTCCGTCAGGGCGCGCGGTCCGACCAGCGCCATCTCGCCGCGCAGCACGTTCACAAGCTGCGGCAGCTCGTCGATGCCGAGGTCGCGCAGCACGCCGCCGAGCGCGGTCACCCGCCCTTTCGCCATCGTCCGCAGCTTGATGATCTGGAACGGGCGCCGGCCGCGACCGAGGCGCGGCTGGCGGAACAGCACGGGGGCGCCGTCGATGATCCGGATCAGGAGCGCCGCGATCGCCAGGATCGGGCCCGCGATCACGAGCAGCGCGCCGGCGCCGAGCCGGTCGACCGCGCGGGCCGCTCCGCGTTCCGGGGTCACGCGTGCACCGGCTTGCGATAGAGGTAATGAACCGCGGCGGTGTGCCGGTCTTCTTGCGAGAGCGCGGCCAGGCGCCCGCTCCGCAGCCAGGCCGGCACGCCGGCCTGCCCCGCCTGGTCGGCGCCGCTGTCGACGTAGCGCTTGTCGGGAAGAACGAAGCGCCGGATCGCGATCCGCTCGAAGCCCGCCGCCTCGAACAGCGAGGTCACCTCCGCGGGCGTCAGGCGGTTGTGAAACAGCAGCCGATGACCGAACGCGATCCGGTAGACGGGGTCGGGCAACGCCATGTGCAACAGGAACGGCCAGCGGCCGTCGACGTGACGCAGGTGATCGCGGTGGTCGTAGACGTGCGAAGCGACGCCGCCCGGGCGCAGGATGCGGAACGACTCGCGCAGGAAGTCGGCCAGCACGTCCGCGCGGTAATGCTCCAGCGCCCCGCCCGAATGACAGAGATCGGCCGAGCGGCTGCCGAGCGGCAGCGCGGCGGGATCGACGCTGGTCGCGATCTGCGTGCCGGTGACGGCCAGCAGCCGCCCGACGTCACCGCCGACGAGATCCGCGACCTGCGCGCGGCGCGGCGCGGCCGCGGCGTTGCCCGCGCCGAGCTCCGCCTCGAGGACCGCGCGCACCGACGGCGCCACATAGCGATCCGAAGGGCGATCACCCGTCGAGGTCAGCACGCCGCCGCGGCCGCTCAGCAGGTACGACGCCAGCGGCGCGAAGGGGATCGCGCCTGGCTCGTGCACCCAGATCGTGCGGCCCTCCAGATCCAGGCCGCAGCGTGTACTCCAGATCTGCGCATAGCCAGGCCAGACGCGCTGGAGCTTTCGGATGACGCGCCGCTGGGAGCGCAGGAGTCCGCGCGTCACCGCGTGGTAGACGCGCGGTCCGCCCGGCGTGTGCGCGACAGCGAACAGCAGGGAAGCGTGAGCGACGCCGCGAAGCACGCGGCCGACCGATGCAGACGACGTGCCCCGACGCGCGTCAGCGAAATCAGACGTTTACGACGGCGCCACCGGCGTCCAGTCGATCGGATATGCGATTCGTAGAATCGAGCGAGCCGCCGGGCCAGCCGGCGTCGTCACTTCGACGACGTCTTGTGCATGAACTTCTCGTGGCCTGCTTTCAGCTCCGCCTTCGTCAGGTAGCCGTCGTGGTCGGTGTCCATCTTCTCGAACATCGTCCGCGCGGCCGCCGCGTGCTCGTCCGCGGTCAAGACGCCGTCCCCGTTGGTGTCGAACATCTTGATCTTCTCGGTGGAGCTCAGCTCTCCCTTCTCCGCCTTCTTGCCCATGGCCTTCTCGTGGCCGGCGGTCATCTCGGCGGCGGTCACCTTCCCGTCGGCGTTGGCGTCCATCCTCGCGAACATGCGCGAGGCATGCGCGGCGTGTTCGTCGGGCGAGATCTTGCCGTCGCCATTCGTGTCCATCTCCTGGAACTTCGTATCCACGTCGTTGGCGAGCGCGACAGATCGGAATGCGAAGCCGCTCACGCCCGCGAACCCGAGGGCGAGTCCAATGAACCGGTTCAGCTTGGTCGAGCTCATGTGTCACCCCTCCTTCTCCTGGGGACAACGTAGGGATGCCGACCGACAGGGCGAGCTGAGGCGACGCGACGCCGACGCGCCGCTAACGACGGCCGAGCGTGTTGATCTCGCGGATCTCGACCGCGTGCGACGGCGCGCCGCCGCGGACCGCGGCGATCATCGCGCGCCCGAGCACGTCGCTGCTCGTCCCGACGCCGGGGAGCTGCTTGAGCACGAACCCGACCGGCCGAAGCACCGTGATCGCGGCGCGAACCCATCCGGTCTTCGACGTCACGCCCTTCACCGGGTGGATGTAACCGGGCCGGAACGCGTAGGCCCGCGTGAACAGCTTCGCCAGATCGTTCTCCGTCTTGCCCTTCACGCGCGCCCACATCGAACGCCCGGCCTCCGTGCTGTCGGTGCCGGCGCCCGACACATAAATGAAAGCGAGCCCGGGGTTCAGCCGGTGCAGCGTTCGCGCCGCCGCCATCGTCAGGTCGTACGTGATGTGGCGGTAGTCGTCTTCCTTCATTCCGACCGACGACACCCCCAGGCAGAAGAAGCAGGCGTCGGCGTCGCGCAACGACGGCTCGATCGCCGCGTAGTCGAAGAAGTCGGCGTGCACGATCTCCGTCAGCTTGGCGTTCGTCACGCCAGTCGGGCGCCGCACCACGCTGACGACCCTGCGAACCTCCGGATCGTCGAGGCACTCGATCAGCACCCCCTGCCCGACCATGCCGGTCGCACCGAAGAGGACGACGTTCATCTCACGCCGGCGGCGGCTTGACCGCCACGATCAGCTCCAGGCCGTGATCGGCCGCGGCGCGCGCCGCCGCCGCCACGAACAGCACGGCCTCGCCGTGCGGCGCCTCCGCACATTCGAGCCGGAGCTGGACCGCCTTGCCCTCGTAATCCGGATGATGCTGGACGAGAAACCCGTCCAGGGCGTAGCCCATGTAGCGGTTGATCTTCTCTTCGATCTGCTGGAACTGGTGGGCGTCCGCGCCCCAGGCGCGGCGCTCGATCATGGTCAACACCACCTTGCCCGAAGCCGGGTCGACGCTGATCAGGTCGACGACCTTCGGGTTCTCGACGCCCGGCGCGCCGAACTCCGAGAGCATCTGCGCCTGCGTGATCTTCTCCACGGTCATGCGCGGGGCAGTCTAGCGCAGAACGCCGTCGGGGTTCCGGAGGGTGTTGACCTGCCCGGCGCCGCAAGCCATCCTGCAACCAGCTTCATCGGGGGGAACTCGACCATGGCACGTTCGCGTTGGGTGGTGATCCTGTCGTTTCTGTTCGCGCTGGCGGCCGCCGGCATCGCGGCCGCGGCAAAGGACAAAGACAAGGGCAAAGGTGGCGCTGACAAGCCGGGCAACGCGCCGCCCGGCGTGACGCTGAACGCGTGCGGCTGCTACGCGAAGGGCAACGGCTGCGTCTGCACCAACAAGAAGGCGAAGTGCGAATGCCCGGGCGAGTGCGAGCCGGTCGGTTGCGAGGAGAAGCGCAACAAGGAGATGGAGAAGGAGTACTCCGACGCGGTCAAGAAGGCGCAGGACGACGACAAGAAGCGCGAGGACGCCGCCAACAAGAAGGCCCAGGACGAGCAGAAGAAGCGCCAGGCCGAGGAAGACGCCGAGAGGAAGCGGGCCGACGAGGCGGCGGCGAACGACGAGGGAGCGGCGGCGCCGGCGGAGGGCGAAGAGGAAAAGCCCGCCGCCAAGACCAAGAAGTCGACCAAGGACGGCGCCAAGAAGAAGTAGGCCGTTCAGGCCGGCGGGCGACCGCTCAGCCGCCGGGCGCGACGCTTCGCCGACGTCACGCGCGGGCGTCGTGGACCGGGCGTTAGCCTGGTCGCATGCAGACCAGCCTCGCGCCGCTCGAATCGAAACCTTCCTCCGCGCAGCCGCCCGGGATCTCCGGCTTCGGCACGGCGCTCGTCGTGGTGTTCGGGATCTTGCTGCCGACGATCACGATCCTCGTCGAGGCGCTGCTGCACATGTGCGCGGAGGCGTGGTTCGATCCGCTGCCGACCGTGGGCCATGTCTTCGCGCTGGCCACGGTGCCGCTGGCCGGCGCGTTCGCCATCTGGGCGCTCCGCCGCCGCGACGGCGCCCACATCGACTCGATCGTGTTCGCGCAGGCGTTCGCCGTGGCGGTCTCCGGCGTCTACGCGCTGATCTTCGCGCCGATGACGCCGATTGCCGTCCTGGCGATCGCGTTCGTCGGTCTCGGCCTCTTGCCGCTGGCGCCGGTGCTCTCGCTGATGACGGGCCTCTACGCGCTGGCGCGGTTGCGCCGGCTGCGGGCGGCGCTGGGGCGTCCGGCCCGCCGCCTCGCGTGGGGCGGCGTCGCGGCCGGCATCGCGACGCTGGTGGCGCTGAGCGCTCCGGCGCTGCTGACGCGGGTGCTGCTGGTGCGGGCGGCGTCCGACAACCCGGCGGTCAGCCGGTCGGGCGTCGCCTGGCTGCGCCGGATCGGACAGCGGGACCTCCTGCTGCGGGCGGCGGCGGGTCAGTGGCATGGTGAGCTGGATGTCGTCGGCGCCGTGATGGACGTGCTGGCGCCAATCCCGCGCGACAAGACGCGAGAGATCTACTTCCGGGTCACGGGGCGCCCGGTCGAGGACGAGGCGATCCCGCGCCTCGGCGGCAATCCGCTCAACCGCCCCGATCGGCGCTGGGACGTGAAGCAGGGAGGCGACGAGGTCGGCGTGGTCGCGCTGCCCGGGCTGTCGCTGCAGACCTCGCGCTTCGACGGATCGATCGCCGCGGATGCCGGGTACGCCTACGTCGAGTGGACGTTCGAGCTGCGCAACGACGCGCCGATGCAGCGCGAGGCGCGCGCCGAGCTGGCGCTGCCGCCGGGCGGCGTGGTGTCGCGCGTGACGCTCTGGATCGACGGCGTCGAGCACGAGGCGGCGTTCGCGGGGCGCGATCTCACCCGCCGCGCCTACGAGCGGGTGGTCCGCGCCCGGCGCGATCCGATCCTCGTGACGACGAGCGCGCCGGACCGCGTGCTCGTGCAGTGCTTCCCGGTGCAGCCGAACGGCGGCGTGATGAAGGCGCGCATCGGCATCACCGCGCCGCTGCAGCTGACGGGCAGCGGCGCGGATACGCTGGGCATGCCGTACATCACGCAGCGCAACTTCGACGTTCCGGCGGGCGTCGCGCACGCGGTCTGGATCGCCAGCGCGCGCCCGTTCGTGCCGCCGGCGCCGCCGCTTGTGCGTGAGCAACACGTCGACGGCGAGGAGGTGCGCGGGAAAATTCCGGAGCCGGCCATCCCGGCGCCGTTCGCGGCGGTGACCGTGCAGCGCCCGCCCACGATGGCGATGGCCTGGACATTCGCGCACGGCCCCGGCGATCCCGTCGCGTCCGTCTCATCCGATCCGATCATCTGGCAGGAGGTGGTGCGGCCCGTCGACGAGCAGCCGCCATTGCGGCTGGTCGTGGCCCTGGACGGCAGCGAGGCCATGAGGTCGGCCGGGCCGGTCCTGGCCGAGGTTCTGAAGACCGTTCCCCGCGGCCTTCCCGTGGCGGTCGAGATCGCCGGCGACGAGGTGGTCGATCTGCTGGGCGGGGTGGTGCCGGCGGGCGATCGGGCCACCGACCCGGCCACGCTGGCCGCGCGGCTGCGAGCCGTCGACTTCGCGGGCGGGACCGACAGCCTGCCCGCGCTTGCCGCGGCCTGGGATCTGGCGGCGGCTTCTCCGCGCGGCGCGGTGCTGTGGATCCACGGGCCCCAGTCGCTGCTGGTGGCGCCGCCGGACGATCTGCGGCAGCGCATGGAACGACGGAAGAACGCGCCCACCGTGTACAGCTACGCGGCGATCGGCGGCGAGAACCGGCTGCTCTCCGCCCTGGCCGACGTTCGCAACTTCAAGGCCGTGCCGCGCTACCTGCCGGGCCACGCCGATCTCGAGCGGTTCCTGAACGACTTGACGGGTCGCTCTCGGGAGCGCGTCATCGCCGTCCGCACGCGCACGTCGAGCGGGGGCGACGGAGGAGTCCCCGGCGTGTGGGCGTCCGACCATCTCGCGCGGCTGTGGGCGTTCCAGCGCATCGACGACCTGCTGCACCCGGAGTCCGGCGCGCCGCCGTCGCAGGCGGAGCAGAAGGAAGCGCTGGCGCTGGCCACGCACTATCACCTGGTGACCGCCGTCAGCGGCGCCGTCGTTCTCGACAGCCAGGCCGCGACCGACGCGGTGACCGGCGG
>Ga0066903_100000225_pt1 | contig 31899 bp, 33 predicted proteins | sample PanSoiMetaGPlot1_FD_67491 | JGI IMG/M metagenome (GOLD analysis project Ga0066903, IMG submission 67491) | Tropical forest soil microbial communities from Panama analyzed to predict greenhouse gas emissions - Panama Soil - Plot 1 (version 2) | ecosystem: Environmental > Terrestrial > Soil >... | reverse complement strand
CGGAAACCTCACTGATGGTGGACGTAGTAGACCGCAATAAAGTCAGCGCTGCGCCAGTGGCCGAACCCGTGGAGCGAAGGCCGCTGCCGCGCTGGGTGATTACACTCGCCTCGATCGCTTTCGTTTTGATCCTGTGGGAGATCTTCGGCCGCCGGATAAATCCTGTGTTCGGCTCCTACCCGTCGGCGATCGCGGTCGCGTTCTGGGACTTGGCGGTTAGCGGCCAATTGTGGTCGGCGCTCTACGAATCCCTGCGGCCGTTTCTCCTCGGTTATGGGCTGGCGATTTTGATCGGCGTACCGCTAGGCCTGCTGATTGGCGGTTTCCGCGTCGCCGAGGCGGCACTCGGAATCTATGTCACCGCCGGCTACGCAATGCCGTTGGTTGCGCTGGTGCCCTTGCTGATCCTGTGGCTCGGCCTCGGCTTCACGGTCAAGGTGGCAGTCGTGTTTCTGATGGCGCTGTTTCCGATCTGCATCAACACCTGGCTCGGTGTTGTCGCCGTACCGAAAACCTTGATCGAAGTCGGCAAATCCTTCGTCGCGCCCGATTTCGTCATTCTGCGGCGCATCGTGCTGCCGGCGACCTTGCCTTACATCATGGCCGGCATCCGCCTGGCAGTCGGCCGGGCTGTGGTCGCCATGGTCATAGCTGAATTCTTCACCACGATCTCGGGGCTCGGCGCGGTGATCATCAATTCCGCCAACAATTTCGACACCGCGACCATGTTTGTGCCCATCATCATTTTGATGGTGATGGCGATCGGGCTAAATTGGCTGATCGGTTTTGTCGAGCGCAAGGTCGCTCCCTGGCAGGCGGAAATCGCGGGCAGGGATCGGGAGTAGCTGTCTCCCTTCCGTCATGCCCGGCTTTATGCGGGCACCGAGCGGCTACACAATCGCCCTGATCGCCTCAAGCAGTCCGCGCACTTGTTGTTCGGAAACATTGCGGGTGATGAACACCACGCGGCTTTGGCGTTTTGTGTCCGGCCAGATTTCCAGCTCGACCGGGGGATGGGCGAGGTGCTGCACAAATTGTACGAGCACCGGTCCCCTACAGCCATCGACGTCGAGAAAACCTTTGATACGCAAGAGGTCTGGGCCGCGTAGCTGCATCAGCGTGTCCATCAGGCGTGCAAATGCCGTCCACTGCAACGGCCGGTCGTCGGTGAAGACAAAGCTGCCGATCCCGTCGCTGTGGGCAGCCTCCGCGACAAAAGTATTGCGCTGGTCCGATGCCGGCTCGGTCAGGCGTGTTGGGTCTATGTCGCCATTGACAGCCTCGTGAAGCTCGGCGTCAGTGTTGAGCGCGCGCAATTGGGTGGCAAGCGACGCGCTTGCGCCTTCGCCGGCGATGTCGGTCTTGGTGACGATGAGGCGGTCCGCAAGGATTGCCTGCTTTCGCGCCTCTGCCGACCATTGCAGCGTCTCGCCGCCGGTGACAACGTCGACGACGGTCACTAACGCTTCAACGTGAAATACGCCGCCGAGCGCGCGGTCGGTTGCGAAGGTCTGCAGGATCGGACTTGGATCGGCGAGACCGCTGGTCTCGATTACGATGCGGCGAAAGTCCGGCAATTCACCGCGCTCGCGCTCCACGACCATCCGGCGCAGCGCCTGTTGCAGGTCGCTGCGCGTAATGCAGCACAGACAGCCATTGCCGAGCAGCACCGTCTCGTCGGCACTGGAGCGCACCAGGGTGTCGTCGATGCCGGTTGCGCCGAATTCGTTGATGACGACCGCAGTGCCCTGTCCCTCGGGCGTCCCCAAAAAGCGCTTGAGTAGAGTGGTTTTTCCGGCTCCGAGAAAGCCCGTGATCACAGTGATTGGTACACGTGGCCCACGCTCGCGCTTGAGCCTGCGCCCGAAACGCCCGGCGGCAGGAGAGGGGAAGAGCTCGTTCATCTCAGACCGTCATCGATCACAAGACCGGCGACTAGTAAACACCGCGGCTTTTGTGGAGCCAAGGTCACGAGCATTCATCCGCTCGTGTAAGGGGCCGCCTCGACCTAGAAATCCATCTCCAGCGTGTACAGGCCGCCGGTGTGGCGGTCGACAGTGTAGACGATGCCGCGCTCATCAACGAACACGTCATTGAGTTGCACCGCGCCTGCGGGCGTACCCTTTGGCGGAGGCGGAACGAAGGTGCCGACTTCCTTCGGCTGATACGGGTTGGAAATGTCGTAGGCCCGCAGGCCGCCATTAAAGAATGTCCCGATGACGATCTGGTCGGACTGCCACGCGGTCGGCACCGCCGCATTCTCGTGGATGTTGTGCGCACCGAAACGACCGCCGCGATCCTTGAATGCATCGACAGGCGGCATGGGGCAGGTCGCAATCGACACAGGATGCATTTCTTCGCGGATATCGAGAATCCATATCAGCTTCGGCCAGTCCTTGCCGGCATTTTCGGTGGACTCGTCGGTGACCAGCATGAGATTGCGATCAAACAGCGGCACCGCAGTGTGCATGAAGCCGGTATACGGCGGCGAATTGGTCCAGTGCGAGATGACCTTCGGATTGGCCTTGTCCTTGATGTCCATGATGAACATGCCGCCATCGATGTAGCAGAGATAGAGGCGGTCGGCCCGTTGCGGATAGACGTTGGTGTTGTGCGCGCGATAGCCCTTGTCAAGCCGATGTCTTGGTGGGGGCGCGACATTATCAGTGGCCGATGTCCCAGGCATCCACCAGCGGCCGACCTCAACCGGTTTCGACGGATTGCGCACGTCTATGCAGCGATAGAATTGGTCGTCGTTGGGATGGCTCGGCTTGAAATCGGGTGAGCCCGAGGCCATGTGCACGTACTCGCCGTCACAGAACCACAGCTGATGCACGCCTCGCGACGCCGGGCCGGACGTATCGAAGAATGCGACGGACCTCGGCTTTTCCGGCATCGAGACGTCGAAGAGCTCGAGCCCGGCCGGCTGCTGACCTACCTTCTGCGTCTGGTAGGCGACCGCCATGATGTCGCCGGTCAATTCCAGCGAATTCGAGCGCATGTAGGGCTTGGGCAGGTTAGTCTGCACGACCACTTTCGGATTGCGCGGATCGGAGACGTCGACGGCGGTGAAATTTTTCGGCGCGCTTTCGTGTGCCAGCCAGATAATGCGCCGTCCATCCTTGGCCATCTGCACGGACATGCCTTCGCCCATCCCGCCAAAGCCGCCAAGATCGTTCTGCGCGAGCAATTTGAAGTTCCAGGTGACAGGCTCGCCGCTCTTGCTGAGCGGATTGGTGGCAGTGGACATTCACGTCTCCGTGGCTTGATGATGCGCAAGGGCCGGCGCGAAAGGCGCCGGCCCGGTTAGTACAACATATGGCTTAGCCCGTCATCGGGTTCAGGCGGCTGCCTGCTTGAGGAATTCGGTGCGCAATGCCTTGCTCCAATCCGGTATCGCCTTGATCTTGTTTTCCTTGAGCAGAATTTCTGCCTGTTGCTGCATGTATGGTACCAGGTCGTTCGGCCATCCAGGCTGCACCTCCACGCGCGCCAGCGCTTTGCTGAAAGTATCCTTCGACATCTTGTAGCCCTTTGACTCGTAGAACGAGAAGATCGTGTCAGCGACCTTTTTCGGGTTGGCCTTGAAATCCTTGCCGACCTCGAGCCAGGCCTTCAGATAGGCGACCACCGTCTCCGGGCTCTTCTGCACGAATTCCGGTATTGCTGCCATGAACACCGGCAGCTTGTCGAAATTATCGAATTCCGAGATCGTGACAGCGAGGCCGTCGGCCTCCGCGATCGCATTGTAGGGCTCCACATTGCACATGGCGTCAACGGTCTTGGCAGCCATTGCGGCGACCATATCGTCCACGTTCATGCGTACTTCCTGGTAGTCGCCCTTCTTGAGACCTGCCTTGGGCGCGATCTGGTCGACGAAGATGTTGCCGGTGGACGAACCGGTTTGGTTGGCGACCTTGAGACCCTTCAACTGCTCAACCTTGCTGATGTTGAGATCCTTTCTTGCCATTACCCGGGCCGTCTTGCCGACATATTCGATCATGGCGATGGCAACCAGACCGCCTTTGTCATTGCCAATAGCAAAGGAGGGGCCGGCATAGGTGCCCAGGTCCACCTGGCGTGCCACCATCTGCTGCATCGTGAGATTGCCGGACGGAACGGCGAATTCCTCAAACTTGACGCCGTGCTTTTCCAAAAGGCCAGAACGCAGGAGGTAATAGGTCGGCATGCCCCACATGTTGGTCTGGTAGCCCTGGCGCACGGTCTCAAGCGCTGCCACCGGCCGAACGCCTAAGCCTGTCGCCAATGCACCCGCACCGGTCAGAGCCAGATAGTGTCGCCGTGTCAATCCGCCTTGTTGTGCCATGATTGTCCTCCCTTACGCGTTTGTCCTGCCATTGGCTTTTGCCGGTCCGCTTGCGCCGGTCTCTTGGCCGAGATGATGCAGCAGCTCTTTTTGAAAATCGAGAAATTCCACGCTGAGCGGATTGCGGGGCCGCGGCAGCGGAATGCGGATTTCGGTTTTCACGGTGCCGGGGTGCGGCGTCATCACGATGACGCGATCAGCGAGGTAAACCGCTTCCGAGACATTGTGCGTCACGTAGATCACCGTCTTGCGTGTTTCCCGCCAGACGTCGGCGAGCAACCGCTGCATATCGTCGCGGGTCAGTGCATCGAGCGCCGCGAAAGGCTCGTCCATCAGCAACACCGACGGATTGTACGCCAGCGCCCGAGCGATCGCGACCCGCTGCTGCATGCCGCCGGAAAGATGGTGCGGGTACGAGGCGGTGAACTTCTCGAGCTTCACCAGACGCAATTGCTCCTGCGCGATCCGGTCGCGCTCGTCCTTCGGTACACCCTTCATTTCCAGGCCGAACGACACATTGCCGAGCGCAGTGCGCCAGGGGAACAGCTGGGCAAAATCCTGGAATACGACCCCCCGATCCATCCCGTGACCGTCAACTTTTTTGCCGCCGATGAGGATCTCGCCGGCGATCGGCGAAAGAAATCCGGCAATGATATTGAGCAGCGTGGACTTGCCGCAGCCGGATGGTCCGACAATGCAGATAAATTCGGAGGCGCCGATGTTCAAATTCACGTCTTTCACGCCCGGCACCTTCCCGCTGGGCGTGTCGTAGATCAGTGAAACATCGCGAATTTCGATCGGGACCATTCTACTACCTTGCCGCTAGCCCTTTGCCGCGCGCACCATGCCCCATCGCATCACGGTCATGCGCTCGAGCGAGCCGAAAACGAATCGTTCGAATGCGAAACCGATCATGCCAATCACGATCAGCGACGCGAGCATGACATCCGTATTCAGAAATTCCTTAGAGTCGAAAATCACCCAGCCAAGCCCCCAGTCGGAAGCGGCAATCATCTCGGCGCCGACCACAGCAATCCATGCGCGCAGGAACGCCTGCCGCATCCCAGTTATGATGAAGGGCGAGGCGCCCGGAATGATGACCTTCCAGAACAGCCTGTGCTCATTGGCGCCCATTGCGCCGGCGGCGCGCAACCACAGCGGATTGACCGAGCGCACGCCCGACCAGGTATTGAACATCATCGGGAACGTCGCAGCATAAAACACAATCAGGATCGTAGTCAGGTTGCCAATGCCGAACCACAGCATGAACAGCGGCACCAATGCGAAGGACGGAATTGGCATCAGCGCGCTGACCAGCGGCAGGAAGAAATGCTCGACTCGCGCGAATCGTGCCATCAGGATACCGAGCGGGAGTCCGACCGCCACCGCAAGCGCGAAACCGAACATTACGCGATAGAGAGTGAATGCCGCGTGCTCGATCATGCTGCCATCGGCGATGGTTGCGATGAGGGTGTGCGCGATCGTCGGGAGCGTCGGCAACAACGCCGGTGCGAAGTAACCGCTTCGTGCCATTGCCTCGTAGAACGCGGCAGCTGCCAATAGCGAGAGCCCGCCGCGGATGACAGAATGTCTGCTCTGCTGGCTATTGATCATGATGAGATCATCCCCCAGCGCACCACGGTGTAGTTTTCAATTTTCTCGAAGACGAATTTTTCCAGCGCGAGCCCAATGAGGGCGATGACGATGATGCCGGCCATCATGGCATCGGTATTGAGAAATTTGCGGGCCCCGAAGATCAGCCAGCCGAGCCCCCATGGAACGGCGGCGAGCATTTCGACCGCGACCAGGATGCGCCATGCCTGCGCCAAGCCGAGGCGCAGACCGGTGAGAATGAAGGGCAGGGCGCCGGGGAGGATGACGTGGCGGAATAGTCGGCGGTCGTCTGCGCCCATGGCTTGCGCCGATCGAATCCAGATTTCCTTCACCGCCTTCACGCCCGTCCAGCTGTTGAAGATGATCGGAAACGCCGACACGAAACCAACCAGCAGCACGGCCGAAATATTGCCGAGCCCGAACCAAAGCAGGAACAATGGCGCATAAGCTAGGCCGGGAATTGGGGCGCCGATCGAAACCAGCGGCAACAAGATATCTTCGGCGCGACGTGAGCGGCCCATCAGCACCCCGACGGTGACACCGAGAACGGCGGCGAGAGCAAAGCCGGCAAGCAGGCGGATGACCGTGTCAAAGGCATGGTGGGGCAGGATGCCCGCGATGGTCAGGTTCACGAAGGAAGCCGCAACATCTTCCAGCGTGGGAAACAATCGGCGTGGAAACACATTGGCCCAGGCTACCATTTCCCAGATACCGCCGACGACAACGAAGGGAAAAATATTGCGCGCAATCAGTCGAAGGCGTTCGCCGCCTTGTGCAGGGGCGGTTGTCCCCTCGATGTTAATTGTAACGGCATCCTGCATTGGCGCCTGGCGTTCCTCCCCCGCGCTTTGATTTCCTCGGGCTTTTGCTTGAAGGATAACGCTTTAGACGCTCACCACAAGCATGGGTCGTTTTGGGCTTCTCTCACGGTTAGCGCCACCACTGGCGCAATGACGACAGACCGGCTAAAGCCCCGGCGCGCGTTGTTGGCGCCAGGATTTCAACGGGAGAGTTTCGTGATGTCGAAGAATGTACAGAAGGTCGGTTGGATCGGAACCGGCCGCATGGGCCTGCCCATGGCGGAACGCCTGCTCAAGGCCGGCCACGATGTGACCATCTGGAATCGGACGCGCGCCAAGGCCGAGCCGTTGGCCGCCAAGGGCGGCAAGATTGTCGACAAGCTTTCCGATCTTGCGTCCTGCGACGTCGTGTTCTCGATCGTGTCCGAGGGCAAGGACCTCGAGCAAGTCCTATTCGGCAAGAACGGCGTCGTCGCGGGCTCCGGCAAGGCTCCGGGCATTTTTGTCGACTGCTCGACCATCTCGGTCGAAGAATCCGCCGATATCCGAAACAAGCTGAAAGCGCGCGGCGCCGACTATGTGACCGCGCCGGTGTCGGGCAATGCCAAGGTCATCAAGGCCGGCCGGTTGTCGTCGGTCGTCTCGGGGCCCGAAACCGCTTGCAAGGCGATCATTCCGCTGATGGAGGTCGTCGCGCCGCAGGGTGTTTCTTACGTCGGTGACGGAGATCTCGCGCGCGTGTGCAAGATCGCGCATAACGTCATGCTTGGCGTTGTCATTGAAAATCTGATCGAGATCACGTTACTGGTGAACAAGATGGGCGTGCCCCGTCACGCCTTTCTTGCTTTCCTCAATAATGGTGTGATGGGCTCGATGTTCACGCGCTACAAGTCGCCCGCGCTGGTGAATCTCGACTGGACGACGACATTCACGCCCGAATTACTGCGCAAGGATCTCGATCTCGGGCTTGAGCTTGGTCGCGAGATGGACGTGCCGATGCCGGTAACGGCGGCGACGCGCGAAGTGCTGCAGGGTCATTTCGGCCACGCCACGCTGCAGCCTGATCCACAGGCTTACCTCAACAAGGATTTTGCAGCGCTTATGGAAACGATGGCACTCGCCGCCGGCATGAAGCTTGTTTCGGAAAACAAGAACGTGCCGACGGGTCTGGAATAATTTCGTTCGGGTGGCCCTTGTCGCCGCGCAAGCAGGGTGAGACCGGCATGCTGCGCGCCTCAAAGAGGCCATGAAAAAAAGGGCCCCTTGCGGGGCCCGTGTGCATAAGGTGGAGGATTCACGCCGCCGTCTAAGCCTGAAGGGAGGAAAACGGCGGCTGCGCACTTGTGAAGTGAAATGCTCCGGCGTGTCCATCACAAGTAAAATGGCCGTAAATATCATGGCGGATATGCGATAAGCACATGCCACGCTCCTCCGTTCGCATGATGGGGGTGCGAAACTCGAGGATTTACATGGCTTTTCGGCTTTACAACGCCCCGCAATCGACCTGCAGCCAGCGTGTACGCTTTGTCCTCAATGGCAAACGGCTACCGTTCGACGAGGTGAGGCTGAATCTGCTCGAGGGCGATCAGCTCAAGCCGGACTACCTGAGGCTCAACCCGAACGGTGTCGTACCAACGCTCGACCATGACGGTGCGATCATCATCGACTCGAGCGTCATTATTGAATATCTCGACGAAATTTCGCCTAACCACAGTTTCACGCCCGAGGACCCAGTTGCGCGTGCGCGCATGCGGGCGCTCATGCATTTCATCGACGAGATGCCGGCGGCAGCGGTGCGCGTGCCCACCTTCAATCTCGCCTTTTTGCCAAACTTCCAGAAGATGAGCCGCGAGGCTTTCGCCAGCATGGCGGAGAGCAAGCCCATCCGCCGCGAATTCATGCTCACGATGGGACAGACGGGATTTTCCCAGCATGAGATGGATGCGGCGCTCGCGCGCCTGCGTCGCACCTATGAGCGCATGGATGCGGAGATCGAACACAGCGCCGGACCCTGGCTGCTCGGCGAAGCGATCACGCTCGCCGACATCGCGGTGATGCCGTCCCTTGTTCGCATTCACGATCTCGGCAAAGCGGACTGGCAGGATCTGCCGCGGATCGTCACTTGGTTTGACAACATCCGCGCGCAGCCCGCTTTCAAGCCGACCTTCTATCACGGCTCACTTCTGAGCGAACGCTTCCCCCATTTGAGGGAGAAAGCGCCGGCCTGACCAAGTTTCCTGGCTGCAAACGGCGTGACGAAAGCCAGGACAAAGCCGAATGCTGCATATGGTCGGGTGATCGCCCGGCCATATGTGTTTTTCGATGTGGCGCCGCTCAATACCGGTGGCTGATCGGCAGTTCCTCGGCCGGGAACAAGGATATCACACGGCAGCTCTTGTCGGTGACCACCATCTCTTCCTCGATGCGCGCGCCTGAATAGCCATCCGTCGCCGGGCAATAGGTCTCGAGCGCGAAGACCATGCCTTCCTTGATCTCGGTCGGGTGCTCGAGCGAGACGACCCGCGAAATGATCGGCCGCTCGTGCAGGTTCAAACCGAGACCGTGGCCGAACTGCAGGCCGAAGGCGGTCAACTCGTCGGGGAATCCAAACTCCTGGGCCTTTGGCCAGGCACGCGCGACCTCATCGGTCATTACGCCCGGGCGGATAAGTTCAATAGCGCGGTCGAGCCACTCGCGTGCCTTCTTGTAGGCGTCGTGTTGCGCTGGCGTCGCACGGCCGACGTTGAAGGTGCGGTAGTAGCAGGTGCGGTAGCCCATGAACGACTGGAGAATGTCGAAGAACGCCTGATCGCCGGGCCGGATCAGGCGGTCGGTGAAATTGTGCGGATGCGGGTTGCAGCGCTCGCCAGAAATGGCGTTCACCGCCTCCACGTCATCGGAGCCGTGCCGGTAGAGGAACTCGTTAACCTTGGCGACAATGTCGTTCTCGCGCACGCCCGGCTTGAGCTCTTCGTTGATCATGTGATAGGCGCCATCGACCATCGCGGCCGCACGATTGAGCAACGCGATCTCGTCGGCGGACTTGATCTCGCGGGCCTCCAGCATGACCTGCTGGCCGTCGACGATCTTCATGCCTGCTTTCTGCAGTTCGAACATCATGGCAGGCTCGATTATGTCAACGCCGACCGGCATCTTCTCGACGCCGGCATCCTTGAGGAGGCCGAAGATTTCCTTGGCGTGCTTGGCCATCAGGCCGAATGACGGTTGCACCGTGCCGCGCAGGCCCAGAAGCCCGGCCTTGCAGTTCTCCGGCTTGAGCCAGGGCGCATAAAGCTTGTGGTGCACGGCCGCCGAGCCGAAATCCCAGAGGATTGGTTCGCCGTTGCGGGTAAGGAGAGCCCAGCGGCAGATCTTGTCGCGTTCCCATTCGCCGATTTTGGTCGAGGTGATGTAGCGGATGTTGTTGACGTCGAACACCAGCAGCGCACCGCATTCGCTCGCCTCCAGCGTCTGTTTGGCGCGGCCGAGGCGGTAACGGTGAAGGCGGCGATAGTCGACGCGCTCCTCGAAGTCGACGCCCGTGATGCCAAGCGACGGCAGCGCGCGCCCCCAGTTGTAGCGCGGGTTGATGTCTTCGGCGTGGATCTGCAGGGGTTCGCGCGTTCTCTCGTCCATGGTCGTCTCCTTGCGCGGTAAATTGATTGCCGGCTTTTTCTGCCGGTGGGGTTGCAGCATTATATGCCTTGTCGATGGCGCTGTCGGCAACAACAAGCCGGATATTTCGTTGCCTTGGTCCTCCTAGTGCCGTCAATGCGCCTCAACATTTGCATCCTTGATCACGCCGCCCCAGATCTCGGTTTCCTTCTTGATGAAGGCCGCGGCCTCCTCCGGTGAACCGCCGGCGGCGTGCAGATTAATCTTCGCAAAATGATCCTGCGCCTCGGGGCTCTGCAGCACCTCATTGACAGCCTTGTTGAGCTTGGCGATGACCGCGGTGGGAGTCTTTGGCGGCGCGGCAAGCGCGTTCCAGGTCCCCGACTCGAAGCCTTTCACGCCCGCTTCATCGAGCGTCGGAACGTCCGACAGGCCGGGAATGCGCTTGTCGGTGGCGACCGCCAAAATGCGCGCCTTACCGGCCTGGTGAAGTTTAATCGCCGAGGCGAGCTCCATGAAGATGAAGTCGACATGGCTGGCGATAATGTCGTTGAGTGCCGGAGCCGTACCTTTATAGGGGACATGCACCAGCCTTGTACCGGTGACGCGCTCGAATAGCGCCGCCGTCAGGTGCGAAGTGGTGCCGATCCCCTGTGAGGCGTAGTTCACCTTACCGGGGTTTGCCTTGACGTAGGCGATAAATTCCTGCGCCGTCTTGGCCGGGAAATCCGGCCTTACCAGGAGCACGTTGGCGATCGAGGTCATGATCGCCACCGGCTCGAATTGTGCGGGATCGAAGTTCATCTTCTTGTACAGCAGAGCATTGACGGTGAGCGGGGCGGGTTGCGCCGCCAGCAGCGTGTAACCATCCGGATCGGAGGTGAATACGAATTCGGCACCGATGTTACCTGCCGCTCCGGCTCGATTTTCTACAATCACGGGTTGACCCAGCTTCTGATGAAGCCCCTCGGCAACGATGCGCGTCACGGTGTCGACGCCTCCGCCGGCCGGCACGCAGACGATGATCTTGATCGGCCTGTTGGGGAAAGTGGCCGCGGCATCCTGCGATAGCGCCGCGGTTGTCGTCAGGAGCAATACCGACGAAATCAACGCCAGAAATGTGCGCACCTTATCCTCCCAGTACCAAGTGCGGCTTATGCGACGCGCGCCAGCTTTTGTGCCGGCAGCTTGAGGTTGAACAGCTTCATCGCGTTGCCGCCTAGTATATTGCGTTTGGCCTGCTCGGTCAGGAAAGGCAAATCGTAAATCGTCGAGGGCAGGTCGAAGTCCCAATGCGGGTAGTCGGATGAATAGAGCACCTGCGTCTCTGCCTTGATCATGCGGAAAGTCTGCTCGAGCGCGGCCAGGTCGCTCATTTCCATCGGCTGCGACGAAAAATACATGTCGCGCATATATTCGCTCGGCTTCTTTTTCAGCGCCGGAGCCTCGGATGAACGCATCATGTACTCGTTATCGAAGCGTTGCATCATGAAGGGCACCCAGGCGAGGCCGCTTTCGACCCACAGCACCCTCAGTTTGGGAAAGCGCTCCGGCAGACCGTTGGTGATCCAGTTGGCGAGATGCACCATGTTGTAGAAAACGAAGCCGAGCGCGTGCACTGAGATGAAACGGTTCATCATGCCGACAGTCTGGTCGTTCCAATTGTAGCCGGCGTGGAAAGCAAGCGGCAGGTTCATTTCCTCAAGCAGGGCGTAGGTCTTGATGTACGAATTGTGGTGTACCGGCCGGTAACGCGCCGACGTCACCATGAAGCCAACAACTCCCTTGCTCTGGCCGAATTCCTGCACGGTCCGGAAAGCAGCGTCTGCGTCGTTGAACGGCAAGTAAAGCATCGATCGGATGCGCGGCTCTTGCGACAGGACCCGCTCGATGAGCCAGCGATTGTATGCGCGCGCCAGCGCCACCTCGACCTCGACTTGCGGATGTAGTCCGAGCTGAAGCATCGGTGTCGGAAACATAACGGCGACATCGATGCCGATGGCGTCCATCCAGCGCCGCGTCAGCGCGATGTCGCGCTGTACGCCAGCTTCCGTCTTCTCCATCCCGCGGGCCGCGTAGCGCATTACGCGGCCGCCCATGTCCTGGTAGCCGACGCCAGCCGGGAGCATGCCCACGCTCTTTGCATTGGTCTGGCGGGCGCTGCGCGCAAGCTGCTGAAGAACCGGATCGTCCATATAGTCGAGAATTTCGCCGATCGACTCGCTTTCGTAATGATGCGAATCCACATCAACGATCGGGAAATTCTTGTAGCCGCGATCGGTCGCCTGCTTGGCCGCGTGTGCCAGTAGCTTGCTGGTGTCGAATTCCTCGACCTCCATGCGCCGAAAATCTGAGAGGGGAAGATCCATGGCCATCAATCTTCCGCTCGGATTGAATTGCGAACACCATTCTTCATGCCACTATCTCCCTGACCACGCCTGCCACATGCCGAGCTCGAAGACTTGTAGATTGACGGCCTTGAGCATGGCGGTGACCGTTACCATGACCTCGGTCGCGGTCGCAGCATCGGAGCGAAAAGCGGCCAGGTCGCCATCCCGCTCGGCTGCGCGCTCCGCATAGAGGCGCACCGCGTTCGCCAGCATGTCCTGAATCTCGGTGTCGCTTGGGCGATCGACTGCGATCATTTCAGCTTGCGACGACATAAATGTCCTCCCCGCGCCGGACCACCTCGAAGCTCTTGAGCTTCAAGCGTCGATCGGCGGCGCATTCGCCTGTCTTGAGATCATATTCATAGCCATGCCAGGGGCACACAAAATGGATTTCATCGCTGGAATACTTCTGACCGAGCCAGGCGCGATCAGGACCGATGACGTCCTCGACCTTGTGCATCATGACGCCTTCGCAGGCCGGCCCGCCCTGGTGAAGGCACAGGTTCTCGTAGGCGTAAAACCTACCTTGCCAGTGGAATACACCAATTTCGCGCGCCCCGTGGGTGACAATGCGGCGTTCACCATCGGGAAATTGCGCGGCCTTGGCGACAAACACTTCAGGCATCTGCTTTGATTCCTGACGGGCACGGTGGAAAAGTTCAGCGTGGAAAAGTATGGCACCGAACCGTGCGCCCGGGCAACGAAGCGGCTTCGCGAAAACCCAAGGCAGGGTTGAGGATATGCGCATTGTCCGGACAACCGCTATCGCACAAGGTCCGCGGGCCTTGCAGAAAAGAAAGGATGCCGGCGTGGAATCAGCTGCAATTCTCACCGCGGTCGCGGGTTCCTTCTTGCTGGCGGGCTTTGTCAAGGGCGTGATCGGCCTCGGTCTGCCAACCGTCTCGATAGGCTTGCTGGGACTTTTGATGACTCCGGCGCAGGCGGCCGCGATTCTGGTGGTACCGTCCCTTGTCACGAATGTCTGGCAGGCCGCGGCCGGTCGCGGACTCCTCGCGCTGACGCGACGGCTGTGGTCGCTGCTTACGGGAATCTGCATCGGTACCTTCTTCGGCGTAGCCCTGCTGCCGCATGACGACAGCGGCCGTGCAACGATGTGGCTCGGGCTGCTGCTCGTGCTCTACGCGGCGTTCGGCTTTGTGAAAGGGCGTTTCGTCGTCCCGCGGCACGCGGAGACCTGGCTCGGGTTGCTCGTCGGCACGGTGAACGGCGCGCTCTCGGCTGCGACGGGCATTTTTGTCATACCGGCAACGCCCTACATCCAATCGCTCGAGTTCGACCGCGACAAGCTCGTTCAGGCGCTAGGCCTGTCGTTCACGGTCTCCACGATCACGCTGGCCGTGGCGCTGGCCTATGGCGGGCAGATGCAGACCTCGATTACCGGGCCTTCGATCGTCGCGCTTGCCGCGGCGCTTGCCGGAATGGGGCTCGGGCAACTCATTCGCGGGAGAGTGAAGGAAGCAACCTTCCGGCTTTGGTTTTTCTTGGGACTACTGTTGCTCGGCGTGCATCTGGCGCTGCCCGGGCTCTTGTGATCGAGTAGTTGTCGTCATGAAGCCACCAGGACCTGTGCGATGAAAATCGTCGATCTCTCCCATGTGATGAATGTCCACACGCCCGGCTGGGTCGGATACGCGGGCAACAAGATGTATTATGCGCAAAATCTGCAGACGCAGATGATCGTGGCGCAGCGCATCGACACCGCGCTGCATGTCGGCACGCATTTCGACGGCGCCATGCACGCAACCGACAATCGCAAAGGTGATATGGCTTCCCTGCCGCTCGACTACCTGGTTAATCGGGGCGTGGTGGTCGACATCTCGAAGCACATGCACGACTGGGCGGTGATCACCCCGGGGATCATCGAAGACGCTGGCGCGGACATCCGTGAGGGCGATATCCTAATCCTGCACACCGGCTGGCATAAGCACTACGAGGGCCAGCCGCAGCAGGATCTTGTGAAATACTTCTGCTATCACCCCGGGCCCAACCTCGACACGCTGCACTGGATGCTCAGAAAGAAAATCCGCTGGTGGGGAATGGATTGCGGTTCCTGTGATCACGCGATGAACACGTCGATCCGCCGAATGCGGCCCGATCTCGCCGACGAGTTCACCAAGAAGCACGGCAGAACGCCGGCCGAATTCTTCGGTACATTTGAGTTCACGCACAAAAAATCCGGCCGCAAGGTGCGACAGGATATGTTCCCTTTTCACAGCTGGGCCTTCCAGGAAGGATTGCTGCATGCGGAAAATTTAGGCGGCGACATCGAGTTGATGCTCGGCAAGCGCTGCTTGATCGGCGCCTTTCCTTGGCGTTATGAGGGCCTCGAAGGCTGTCCCTGCCGCATCGTCTGCTTCCTCGACACGGATATGTCGGTCGAAGTCGTCGGCGATGCGGCCAAAGCGATCTTCCGGAACTAGGAACGCGCGCCCCGACGGTTCCCTCTCGGCAAATGTCAACGTATTGCCCAACATGCGGCAGGAACTGTTGTTCGTGCATCTGATTAGCCTTTCGGGGCGATGATCGGATGGGAGACGAACTATGAAACTCGGAATGCTTGCGGCCGCTGCGCTGATTTCTCTTGCCGGCGTTACCGGGGCGTCAGCACAGGTTTTCGTGGCGGAGCCTTACGTCGTCGACAGCTACACCGCCGCACCTGTCTATGTAGCGCCGCCCTCGGTCTACGTGGCGCCTCCGCCGGCCATTGTTGTGGCTCCGCCGGCTCCGGCCGGTGGTTACGTGCAGCCAAAATACAACTACACGATCAACGGCCCCGGATACGGTACGATCTACACGAATTATCGAGAGTCTGGTGGTTGTACCATCGGTGCCGATGGATTCCGCTATTGTTACTGACGGCCTCGGATTGGCGCCGTCATTGTCTCTGCGCGAGGCGAGGGTCGGCCTGATTGTTCTGCAACGTCGATTGAATCGCTTCGCGCAGAAGCGTGTAACTACTTTTGTCCCACTGTTTCACGTGAATGTCGGCGAGAAGCCGCGCCGACTTTCCGAACACGACGATGCGATCGCCGACGCTGATGGCTTCTTCCAACTGATGCGTAATCAGGATTGCGGTCGAACCGCACTCGCGCGCCAGTTCGAGAAACGTGTTGCGAAGCTCGGCAGCCGTCACTTCGTCAAGGTGCCCGAAAGCCTCGTCCGCCAGCAGAATATCGGGTTCGACCGCAAAGGCACGCGCGATCGCTACGCGCTGGCGCATGCCACCTGACAATTCATGTGGGTAGGCACTGGTGAAGTTGCCCAAGCCAAGCCGATTGAGCCATGTCGTGGCGCGCTCGCGCTGCTTCGTTTCGGGAAGGCCAATAAGCTCGAGCGGCAGCCGCGCATTGTCCAGAGCCGAGCGCCAGGGCAATAATCGGTCCTGCTGGAAGACGGTCGCGATCTTACCACGGAAAAAATCGAAATCGCCGTGTGGGCTTTTGTCGCCAATATGAATCGTACCTTCGCTTGGCGCCTCCAGCCCGATCATCAAATCGAAGAATGTGGACTTGCCGCAGCCTGTTTGGCCCACGATGGCCACTACTTCGTGCGGCGCAATGGCAAGATCTAGACGGTCGATCGCAACCACCGACTGTCCGGTTGTTGTCTGACGAAAAACCTTGCGCAGGCCGCGCACTTCAATCGGCGGTGGACCGCTCATGTGCGCCACCGCAATACGCGAGCTTCAACGCGCGCGACCATCGCTTCCAATAAAAACAGGAGCGCGACGAGCACCAAAGTCCATGCGAACACATCGGCCACCGAGAACAATTCCTGCGCCACCGACAATTGATGTCCAATGCCGGTGACGGCGCCGACCAGCTCGGCAATGGTGACGACACGAATCGCCAGGCTGATGTTGACTTTCCAGCTGGTAAAGATGGTGGGCACGATCGCCGGCAGCATCAACTTGAAGAAGTACTGCCAGGTCGTCGGCCGGAATGACTGCATCATTTGGCGCAATTCGCGCGGCACGCCGCGCATGGCGTCGAGCGTGTCGACAAGAAAAACCGGGCCGCACACCACCACGAGCACGAAACAGATGCGGAATTCGACGCCGGGAAACCACAGCACCGCAAACAGGATCCATGACACCACCGGCACCGCCATCAGCAGGCGGATCATCGGGTGTAGGTATTTGTCGAGTGAATCCGAGCGATACATCGCCATCGCAAGCGCGAGGCCAAGAACGAACGAAATGAAAAGAGCGGCGATCACACGCGCAAGCGTCACCGCTATATCGATCGGCGTGATGGTCGCGACGCTGCGCGCGATGCGCACGAAACTCGGGATCGCGAAGGGAGGTATCCCGAGATAGGGTGCAAGATGCGACAGCGCCTCCCAGGCGACCGCGAAAACAAGAAGGGAGACGAGAGTCTGGCGCGGAAAAGTCAGGACCGGTACCGACTCCCGCAACTCGTTGGTCATCGTAAAGACGCGCTCGACCGCCTATGGGGAATAGATGATCTTGTCGTCCGGCATCTTCTCGTAGAAGCCCGCCTTTACCGCGCGCTCCATCATGTCGGTGATGGTTTTGCGTGTGGCCGGCTCCCAGGCAGGCTGGATCAGCATCTGCAGCCGCTTGCTGGCCAACGCGGCGGTGAGAATACCGGGCGGCAGCTTGAGCGTCTCGTTGGCGATCTTGTCGGCCTCTGCGGTGTTCGACTGCATGAACTGCGCGACGTCCTGCAGCGCGGCGATCAGCATTTTCGGCGCGTTCGGATTTTTTGCGATCGCATCGGCGCGCATTGCAGTCACGATTTCCCATCCCTCCTGGCCGGTGATTTCCTTCCAGCCCTGGGCACCATTGAAGATCACCTTCCAGTCCGGATTTTGCTTGAGGATGATGCTCGCCAGCGGCTCGATCACAAGGGCCGCATCAACGCGGTCGGCCTCAAGCTGTGCGCGCGCAACGGCAAAGTTGGCATTCACGACAGTGATATCCTTGCCGAGGTCGATCCCTTTGGCGGCGGCGTACATTTTGATGACCTGGAATTGCGAGCCGCCCATGTCGGCGGCGAGTTGCTTGCCCTTGAGATCGGCCAGCGACTTGATCTGATCGCTCTTGGTGAAAACTACGAGGTCGGCGAGAGTGAAGCCTGTTCCAATGATGCGGACCGGAACACCTTCTTGGTAAAGCTTTTGCAGGATTGTGGGACCGCCGATCAGTACGTCGGTCTCGCCCGTCGCGAAGCCCGCGTAAAAAGCCGAGATCGAAGGATAGGCCTTGGCGTCAAGTTCGAAGCCGTGCTTCGCGTCGAATCCTTGCACTTTCATGATGTTCCAGACCAGGGGGTTGAATACGGGAAGCGTCAGGCTCGAAACTTTGATCACCGGTTTCTGCTGAGCGTGCGCGGAAGGCGCAGCGGTTCCAGCGGCCGCAATTGCGACGGCTGCGAGTGCGGCGAGACTGCGTCGAGACAAATTGAACATGAGCGATTCCCCCTCGTGGCCTGTCGGGCTGTGATCTTGCGGGTCACTGCTTAAAGGCGAGCAAGACTTTACTCCGCTTTTATTTGTGTGCAAATAATCGACCGACGTGACCGGAGGACGCGATGCCGCACATCACCGTGCGAGACGGGACGCGGCTCTACTACGAAGAGGCCGGCAGCGGTTCGCCGGTAATTTTCGTTCACGAATATGCCGGTGACTACCGCACTTGGGAAATGCAGATGCGTTTCTTCTCCCGCGCGCATCGCTGCATCACTTACAGCCAGCGCGGCTATCCACCCTCCGATGTGCCGGCCGATGCTGCGCGCTATGGCCAGGATATCGCGCGCAATGACGTGCTGGCCGTGATGGATGCGCTCAAGGTGGACATGGCGCATGTCGTTGGCCACTCCATGGGCGCCTACACGGCACTGCAAGTCGGCATTCGTGCGCCGACACGTTGCGTTTCGGTTGCCGCGGCCGGCTGCGGCTGGGGCTCGAGCCCCGATCCGAAAAAGCGCGACGAGATGAAGGGGCTTGCCGCCGAGACCGGCAAGATGTTCGCCGAGGAAGGCATTGCGGCGGCCGCGGCAAAATATGCGGACGCGCCGATGCGCCAGGCGCTAAAGAACAAGGATCCCCGCGGCTATGCAGAGTTCGCTCGCATGCTGTCGGAGCATTCCGCCGAGGGTCATGCGCATACGATGTTCAATCTCCAGCTTAAGCGGCCGACGCTGTGGGAGATGGAAACCGACCTGAAGAAATTTTCCGTGCCGCTGCTCATCATCGTCGGGGACGAAGACGAGCCCTGCATCGATGGCAGCGTTTTTCTCAAGCGTACCGTGCCGACCGCCGGGCTCCTGATGATCCCACGCTGCGGGCATAACGTTCCCACCGAAGAGCCTGGCGCATTCAATGCGGCGCTGGCCGAGCTTTTTGCTGCGGCGGAAGCCGGCCGGTGGCTTGCACACAAGCCGTCGCAATAGAAAATGGGAGGACACGATGGACCTCAGGCTCAAGGGCAAGACCGCACTGGTCACCGGCGGAAGCGAAGGCATCGGCAAGGGCATCGCGTTCGCGCTCACCAAGGAAGGCGTCGATGTCGCGATCTGTGCTCGCCGCAAGGAGCCGCTTGAGGCTGTCGCGAAAGACATCGCCAGGGAGACGGGTCGCAAGGTCGTCGCCATTTCCGCCGATCTGCGGAAGGATGCTGACGCGAAAAATTTCATCGAACAGGGCGCCAAGGCGCTGGGCCGGATCGACATCATGGTCAACAATGCCGGTTCGGCCGCTGGCGGCGTCATTGAGCATTTGACCGAGGACGACTGGGAAAAAGGCCTCCAGCTCAAGTTCATGGGCTACGTGCGCTGCCTGCGTTACGTGCTCCCGATCATGGTCAAGCAGGGCGGAGGGCGCATAGTGAACCTGATCGGCAATGACGGCGTGAAACCGTCCTACTGGGAAATCTGCCCGGGCGCGGCAAATGCTGCAGGCCAGAACCTCACGCTTTCACTCGCCGGACAATACGGCAAGAACAACATCAGTTTTGTCGCGGTCAATCCCGGTCCGGTCCGGACCGAGCGGTGGGCCGGCCTGGTCAAAGCGATGTCACGCGACATGAAGATTTCTTATGAAGATGCCGACAAGCTGGCGCCCGCGTCGATTCCCATGGGCCGCATCGCCGAGGTCGAGGAGGTCGCGAATCTTGTCGTCATGCTGGCCTCGCCGCTGATGGCGATGGTCAACGGCACGATGATCGAGATCGACGGCGGCCAGGACAAGCCTCTGATGGATCGGTTCCGCGATCGACCGAAGGGTTAGGTGCGACCGGGTCTCGCTTGACAGCTTGGGCTGCCGGTCAGACTATTTGCGCACAAACAACCTCGCCAACTGGAGGCGACAGAACGTTGTCATCGCGGCGCGTATCGCGAAAGGCGATCAGCCGCCACGCAGGAGCTTAGGCATGAAATCTACGGGTCACGTGCTCACTCTCGCGCTCGCAGGCTGCTTTGCCGCCGCGCTTTCTTCCCAAGTTTTGGCGCAAGATACGATCAAGATCGGTGAGCTCAACAGCTATAAGTCGCAACCCGCCTTTCTCGATCCGTACAAAAAGGGCATGGATCTCGCAATCGAGGAGATCAATGCCAAGGGTGGAGTGCTCGGTAAAAAGCTGGAGCTGATCTCGCGCGACGATGGCGCCAATCCAGGCGAGGCCGTCCGCGTTGCCGAAGAACTGGTGACCCGCGAGGGCGTCCCTATTCTTGCAGGCACTTTCCTTTCGCACATCGGCCTGGCTGTGACGAATTTTGCCGGGCAGAAGAAGGTCTTCTTCCTCGCCGCGGAGCCGCTGACCGACAAAATCACGTGGCAGAATGGCAATAAATACACCTATCGCCTGCGCGCGACAACCTACATGCAGACGGCCATGCTGATGCCGGCTGCATTGGCGGCGAAGAAAAAGCGATGGGCGCTGGTCTATCCGAATTTCGAATATGGCCAGTCGGCGGCCGAGAATTTCAAGACGCTTATGAGAAAGGCACAGCCCGACGTTGAGTTTGTCACCGAGCAGGCGCCTCCGCTCGGCAAGATCGATGCCGGCGCAGTCGCGCAGGCGATCGACGATGCCAAACCCGATGCCATCTTCAATGTGTTGTTCGGTGGCGACCTCGCCAAGTTCGTGCGCGAGGGCAACACGCGTGGCGTGTTCAAGAATCGTGCGGTGGTGAGCCTGCTGTCCGGCGAGCCTGAATATCTTGATCCGCTCAAGGACGAGGCACCGGTCGGCTGGACGGTCACGGGCTATCCCTGGGACAAGATCAAAACTCCTGAGCACCTTGCATTCGTTGCCGCATATCAGAAGAAGTTCAATGACAATCCGCGGCTTGGTTCCGTTGTGGGCTATGTCACGATCAAGTCGATTGCGGCCGGTATCGAGAAGGCAAAATCGACCGATACGGACAAATTGGTGGCAGCTTTTGCCGATCTGAAGGTCGACAGCCCATTTGGGCCGTTCAGTTACCGCGCAAGCGATCACCAGGCCACGATGGGGGCCTATGTCGGCAAGATCGCGCTGGAGAACGGTAAGGGCACGATGACCGACTTCAAATATGTGGACGGCGCATCGGTGCTGCCGAGCGACGCCGAGGTCAAGAAGCTGCGCCCGGCCGAGACGAACTGATGCAAGCCTACCCCGCTTCCGTTGTCCTTCTCCTTGCCCGGGAGAGGATAACCGCGGGGAGGCGAAGCCGAGCGAGGGCGGGTGAGGGGTGGTAGCCTTGCGGCAACCTTGTAACCCCCCATCCGGCTCGCGCTTGCGATCCCTTCGCGCGAGCCACCCTCTCCCACAAGGGATGAGGAAAAGACACCTCGCGGCAGCTGCATGACTTTCAGCGCATTTCTGTTTCAGGCGCTCAACGGGCTCTCCACTGCGTCAGGCCTGTTTTTCATCGCTGTGGGATTGTCGCTGATCTTCGGCGTTTCCCGCATCATCAATATCGCGCATGGGTCCCTCTACATGCTCGGGACCTACATCGCTTATTCCTTCGCGACCCACATCGGCGGGGCCCTCGGATTCTGGGGCGGCATAGTCGCAACGACGGTCATTGTGGGTGCAATCGGGGCGCTGATCGAGATTCTGCTGCTGCGGCGGATCTACCGCGCGCCCGAGCTTTTTCAGTTGCTCGCGACCTTCGCGCTGTTGCTGGTAATCAACGACGCCGTGCTTTGGTTGTGGGGTCCGGAAGATCTGCTCGGGCCACGCGCGCCCGGTCTGCGTGGATCGATCGCGGTGCTTGGCCGCCACTTGCCGAGCTATGATCTTTTCCTGATCGTGATCGCGCCGCTGGTCCTACTGACGCTGCATTTGGCGCTTGCACGCACGCGCTTCGGCCGGTTGGTGCGTGCGGCGACGCAGGACCGCGAGATGGTGAGTGCGCTGGGGGTCAATCAGGCTGTCCTGTTCACCTCAGTGTTTGCGCTCGGTGCCGCGCTCGCCGGTTTCGGCGGCGCGTTGCAGGTCGCGCGTGAGCCCGCCAACCTCGCCACGGACCTGGTCGCGATCGGCGATGCCTTCGTGGTGGTGGTTGTCGGCGGCATGGGCTCGATCACCGGCGCCTATCTCGCGGCGGTGATCATCGCTGAGGTGAAAGCCCTGTGTATCGCGATCGGTGTCGTTGATCTCGGATTTGTTACCGTCAATTTCACCAAGCTGACGCTTGTTGCCGAATTCCTTGTGATGGCGGTGGTGCTCATCGTGCGGCCTTACGGTTTGCTTGGCAGGCCGCAAGCTTTTGTCCGCTCGATCGCCGAGCCGGAAGATCCGATCCGCCCTGCGACGCCGGCTCTCAAGATGCTTGGCGTCGTGGTGCTCCTGCTTTTGTTGAGCATGCCGCTTCTCGCGCAAACGTCGCCATATGTGCTCATTCTCGGCATTGATGTTTTGATCGCGGTGATTTTCGCAACTTCGCTGCATTTTATCATGGGCCCCGGTGGCATGCATTCGTTCGGGCATGCCGCGTATTTCGGCCTTGGCGCTTACGGGGCGGCGCTGCTGGTGAAATGGTTGGCCGTTCCGATGGGACCGGCTTTGATCGCGGCGCCGTTCGTCGCGCTCGTCGGTGCGTTGTTGTTTGGCTGGTTCGCCGTGCGGCTTTCCGGCGTTTATCTCGCGATGCTGACGCTCGCCTTCGCGCAGATCGTCTGGGCCTTGGTGTTCCAGTGGGAGGCACTGACTGGGGGTTCCAATGGCGTAATAGGTGTTTGGCCGCCGCCACCCTTTGATAAGGCCTCGGTCTATTTCCTGACGACGCTCGTGCTCGCAACCGTGGCGGTTCTCCTCCTGCGCCGCTTCCTGTTTGCGCCTTTCGGTTACGCCATGCGCGCGGGCCGCGATTCCATCCTGCGCGCGGAGGCCATTGGCATTGATGTCAAACGGGTCCACTGGCTCGGTTTTGCCGTGGCCGGATGCGTCTGTGGAATCGCCGGCGGGCTATTTGCATTCGCCAAGGGCTCGATCTCCCCGGAGACGATTCACGTCAGCCGCTCGATCGATGGTCTGGTCATGGTGCTTTTGGGCGGCATCCAAACGCTCACCGGCCCGATTGTGGGCGCCGCGGTATTCGCCACGTTACAGGATACGGTCATGCGGCAGACCGAATACTGGCGGGCACTGCTTGGCCTCATCATCCTGTTGCTGGTGCTCGCCTTCCCGCAGGGGATTGTCGGTGCATTCTCTTCGCTCTGGCAAAAATCGAGCGCAAAGCCATGAGCGTGCTTGCTATCCGCTCATTGTCCAAGACCTTCGGCGGCGTGCGCGCAGTCAACGATGTCAGCTTCGAGATCGCGCGGGGCGAATTCCTTGCCATGATCGGACCGAACGGTGCGGGCAAATCGACCTGCTTCAACATGATCAATGGGCAGCTCACGCCGGATTCCGGGGAAATTCTTTTCGCGGGGCGCAACATTGCCAGACTGGAGGCACGCGAGGTGTGGCGGCTTGGCGTTGGCCGGACCTTCCAGGTCGCGGCAACCTTCGGCTCGATGACTGTAATCGAGAACGTGCAAATGGCGTTGATTTCCAACGCGCATGAGACCTATCGCCTGTGGCGACCTGCCTCGACATTGCATCGCGATCGCGCGCTTGAGTTGCTAAAGCAGGTCGGGATGCATGAGGCGGCCGAGCGTCCAAGCCGTGAGCTTGCCTATGGCGATGTCAAGCGTGTCGAGCTCGCCATCGCCCTCGCCAACGAGCCGCGACTTTTGCTGATGGATGAGCCTACGGCCGGAATGGCGCCGCGCGAACGAAATGACCTCATCGCGCTCGTCAAGCAGCTGGTCGTGGAGCGCGGAATCTCGGTGCTTTTTACCGAACATTCGATGGACGTAGTGTTTGCGTTTGCCGACCGCATCATCGTATTGGCGCGCGGCAGGTTGATCGCCGACGGCAACGCTGCTGCGATCCGTGACGATGTGAAAGTGCGAGAGGTGTATTTCGGCACTGGCAAGACATTCGCGGGAGCGGCGCCATGAGAGAGGCGATGCTCACCGTTGAACGCTTGAGCGCATGGTATGGCGCAGCGCGCATACTCTACGACTTGAGCTTCGAGGTCGGCCGTGGCGAGGTGGTGGCATTGATGGGGCGTAACGGGGCCGGCAAATCCACGACCATGAAAGCCGTTATGGGCCTGATGGCTCAACGCAAGGGCACCGTTCGCTTCAACGGTGAAGACATTTCAAGCCGCCAGCCATTCGAGATTGCGCGCCGCGGCCTAGGTTTTACCCCTGAGGACCGTCGTATCTTCGTAGATCTGACCGTGATGGAGAATCTCGATGTCGGCCGCCAGCCGCCGCGCCGCTTTGGCGATGGCAAGCCGGCGCCGTCCTGGACTCCGGAGCAGTTGTTCGCGCTCTTCCCGAATCTTGCCGAAATGCCCGATCGGCTTGGCGGACGCATGAGCGGGGGCGAGCAGCAGATGCTCACCGTGGCGCGCACGCTTATGGGCAATCCGCTGCTGGTCCTACTCGACGAGCCCTCAGAAGGCGTGGCGCCGCTCATCGTCGAGCAAATGGCAAATACCATCATTGCCCTGAAAAGGCAGGGACTGTCGATCCTGCTATCCGAACAAAATGTTCATTTTGCCCGGCTGGTGTCGGATCGCGTCTATGTGCTGGAAAAAGGCCAGATTCATTGGCAGGGCTCGGTCGCCCAACTCGACAGCAACGTGGATGTGCAAAGGACGTATCTCACGGTATAGATACTTCGGGTCAACGGAACGGACGCATGAAGACATTGCGGGAAAAACTGAAAGTCGTGCCGGCCCAGGCCGATCCGCCCGAGCAAGGGCGCTACGTGCTGGATGACCAGGTCGGCTTCCTGATGCGCGTGTCCATGCAGCGTCATACGTCTATCTTCACCTCGCGCATGATCGAGGGGCTGACGCAGACGCAGTTCGCCGCGCTTGCCAAGCTCCACGAGGTCGGTCCCTGTTCGCAGAATCATCTGGGGCGGCTGATCTACCTCGATGCCGCGACCATCAAAGGCGTGGTCGATCGCCTGCTCCTGCGTGGCTTCGTCACGGCCCTCAATGATCCAAGGGATCGGCGCCGTCGTGCCGTCGCGCTCACCGACCAGGGTCGGCAGGTGACGCAAGCCGCGATAGGGGTCGCCGCCGAAATAACGGCGGCCACACTCACCCCTTTGACGGCGGACGAGCAGCGGCAGATCGCGAAGCTGCTGCGCAAGCTCGGCTAAATCCGCAGATCACCAGAGCCCCCTTAGCCGCCCGCCATCGAGATTCAGCGATACGCCGGTGATATAGCTCGCGCGCTCGGAGCACAGGAACACTGTGGCATTTGCGAGCTCTTCCGGTTTGCCCATCCGGCCCAATGAATTCTTTTTGGCCGCAACTTTTCGCGCTTCGGTCTCGGTTGCCACTCCGAATTCTTTCTTCATGCCCTCGGTGTTGCGCACCCAAAGATCGGTCGCGACCCAGCCCGGGCAGATGGCGTTGACAAGGACGTTGTCTTCGCCAAATTCGGTTGACAACGACTTGGTCAAATTGAGCAGCGCGCTATTGGTCATGCCGCTGCCGAACATGTAGGGATCCGGCTCTTTTCCAGCACCGCCGATGGTGTTGACTATACGTCCCCATTTCTGAGCTTTCATCATCGGATAGACAGCGCGGATCGCGCGTATGAAGCCGAACAATTTGGTGTCGAGCTGCGTCTTCATGTCATTGTCGCTGAAGACGGCGAAACGGCCGGAATACATTTGGCCTGCGTTGTTTACGAGGATGTCGACCCCGCCGAGCCTCTGTTTTGCGGTTTCCACCATGTTCTTGATGTCGGGTTCCTTGGTCATGTCGGCTGCGACGGCATGCACCTCACCGCCTGTGTGCTTGGCCAAATCGTCGTGAGCTTTTTCAAGCTTCTGCTGATTGCGCCCGGTGATCAGGACGCGCACGCCTTCTTCCAGAAACTGCCGCGCGGTCTCGAATCCGATGCCGCTGCTGCCGCCGGTTACGATCGCACGGCGGCCTTTGATTCCCAAATCCATCTCACTCTCCCGTTGACGCTTTTGGCCGCAACATAGAGTATCCCTCGCGGCGGCAATGCAAGAAGAAAACGAGGGCAGAAATGCAACTTGGCCTTCAGGGCAAGGTCGCCGTGGTCACGGGCGCCTCGCGCGGCATCGGCAGGGCAATCGCACAAACTCTGATCGAGGAAGGATGCGCGGTCGCAATTTGCAGTCGCAACGCCGCCCAACTTGACGCGGCAGTGATTGAACTATCTGCAAAGGGCCGTGTACTCGGCGTCGCCACCGATGTGACCGACCAAAATGGAGTCGAACGCTTCATAGAGTCGGTGCTGAAAGAATTCGGTCGCGTCGATATCCTCGTGAACAATGCCGGAACTCATTTGCGCGGGACGGTCGAGACCACGACGCTCGACATCCTGGATCGTCAGTTGCGCGACAAGGTCTTCGGATTTTTCAGCATGATAAAAGCGGTGTTGCCCACGATGAAGGCGCAGCACGACGGCCGTATCATCAATATCGTTGGGCAGGCGGCACGTCATCCGCATCCCGACCGTTTTCCGTCCGGTGTCACCAATGCAGCGTTAATGGCCATGAGCAAGTCAGTGGCGGATTCGGTCGCGCGCGACAATATTCGCGTTAATGCCGTGTGCCCGCAGTATATCGAATCCGATCTCTTGGCTTCGCTCATTCAGAAAGAGATGCGCGAACGCGGCGTCGACCGTGCCACCGCGTCCGCCGGCTTCACGCGCTCGAATCCCTTGGGGCGGACGGGCCGCCCCGATGAGGTTGCCGATCTCGTCGCTTTTCTGGTTTCCGACTGTGCCGGTTTCGTAACCGGCAGTGCGGTGAGCATTGACGGTGGCTACCACCGTTATGTGTTCGGGTAGGAAGTGATGGACCTCGGCTTGCGCGACAAAATTGTCCTGATTACGGGGGGCACCAGCGGAATTGGTCTCGCCGTCGCGCAAAGGCTTGCGGCCGAAGGCTGCAGGATCGCAATCTGCGGGCGTGATAAAAGCAAGCTTGACCGCGCTGTCGCTTCGGTTGCTTCGATCGAAGCGAAAGGCTTTGTTGCGGACATCTGCAAGCCGGGCGACGTTGCTTCACTAGTGGCGGATGTCGTTCGGACCTTCGGTGGCACCGACATCGTCGTGAGCAACGCTGGTACGCATTTGCCGGGCCGCCTCGGCGAAGTAACGCCCGACAGGCTGCTGGCCCATTTCCAGACCAAAGTGATGGGTGCCTGGGAACTGGCTCGTCACGTAACACCCGGCATGGTCGCGCGTGGCGGGGGCCGGTTCATCGTGATCATTGGCCAGGCCGGAAAAGTCCCGCAGGCAAATGCAATTGCTTCCGCAACCATCAATGCGGCGCAGCATGCGTTCGTGAAATCATTGTCCGACGAACTTGCGCCGAAAAACATTCTCGTCAATGCGGTATGTCCCAGCCGTATCAAAAGCCCTTTGACTGACGCGCTTACTCTGCACAACGAAGTTTACTACGGCCGCAGTCTGGAGCAGCAACAGCAGAAATGGGGCGCCGAGGTGCCGCTTGGGCATTGGGGAACGCCCGATGACATTGCCAATGCCGTCGCCTTCCTGGCGTCGAGTCGCGCAGCCTACATCGTCGGCGCCAATATTGACGTCGATGGCGGCCATCAGCGTTCAATTATCTAGCAGACGCGCCCTATGATCGACCTGCAGCACGTTTCAAAAACCTTCCGCAAGCGGGACGAAACGGTCGACGCGGTACACGACATCAACCTGACAATTGCTCAGAAGGAGATCGTCGCCATCATCGGACCGAGTGGCTGCGGCAAGTCAACGCTGCTCAACATGATCGCCGGGCTCTATGCGCCTTCAAGCGGTTCGATCGTCTACAAGGGCGCGCGCATATCCGACGTCAACACCGATGTCGGCTACATGACCCAAAAGGACAATCTGCTGCCATGGCGTACCGTTCGGGACAATGTCGCATTTCCGCTTGAGCTGTCGGGTATTGCCAGGGGCGAGCGAGGCGCGCGCGCCGATCAGGTGATCGCGCACGTCGGGCTTGATGGCTTCGCGCACCGCTATCCGCACGAGTTGTCGGGTGGCATGCGGAAGCGCGTGTGCCTAGCGCGCATGCTTTTGTATGGAGCGGAGACGGCACTGCTCGACGAGCCATTCGCCGCGCTCGATGCCCAACTGAAACTAGCCATGCACGACTTGCTTTTGAAGCTCGCTGCCGAGACCGGACAGACCATTGTGCTCGTCACGCATGATCTTATGGAAGCAGTGACGCTTGCCGATCGCGTACTGGTCTGCACGCGCCGTCCGGCCATGCTTGCGTTGGAACAGCGCATCGAGCTCAAGCGGCCGCGTGACGTTCTCAACGTCCGGTTCACCAACGAGTTCAAGGAGCTTTACGATGCGCTCTGGGAGCGCCTGCGCGTCGAATACCACGAGGAACGCCTATGACCGCGCCAGACGCCGAAGCCGCGACAGGCGACCTCCGTGAGGAGGCCGCGAATGCGGGGCCGCGCGCGCTTGGCAGCGGCTTCATGGTCACCTGCCAGGTTTTGCTTGGCGTCGTGCTGCTGTTGGTGTGGCAAGGTGCGTCCGGCCGGTTGATCGACAACTTTTTCATTTCCAATCCGCTCGATGTCGGCATGAGATTGTGGGCCTGGATCAGCGACGGCTCGCTGTTTCTGCACATCTGGGCGACGGTCTATGCAACGGTAATGGGCTTTATTGTCGGGTCGGTCGCAGGCGTCATCCTCGGTATCTGGCTTGGCGTCTCGCCATTCACCAGCCGGCTCCTCAATCCATATTTGTCGGCCCTTAACGCGCTGCCGAAAGTGGCACTGGCGCCGCTGTTCGTGCTGTGGTTCGGTTTAGGCATTGAATCGAAGATCGCCCTCGCAGCCGTGCTTGTGCTTTTCCTCGTGTTCCTCAACACTTATGCTGGTGTGCGCGAGGTCGATCAGGATTTGATCGACGGTGCGCGATTGATGAAGGCGACACGCGCGCAGGTGATCACGAAGGTGATCATTCCATCGGCCATGTCGTGGATGTTCGCGGGTCTGAAAATATCCGTACCTTACGCATTGATCGGTGCCGTGCTGGGCGAGATGATCGCGGCCAACCGCGGGCTTGGCTATCTGGTACAGTTCTCCGGCTCACAATTCGATTCCGCCGGTGTTTTCGCAGTGCTCATCGTGATCGCGCTACTTGCTGTTGCACTTAATCTTCTGGTTGAAATCGTGCAACATCGCATGCAGCAATGGCGGATCGTCGGCCGCTGAACGAGAAACGATCGGGAGGATGCGCGATGAAATTGTTGAGGATGGCAGCGCTTGCATCAGCCTTGCTGACTGTGGGCGCCGCGTCGGCCGAGACCTTGAAAATCGCCAACATCGGCCATGGCTACTACTCCGGCGCCCTTTACGTTGCGCTACAGGAAAAACTTTTCCAAAAATACGGTCTCGAGCCCGAGGTTTCCTACGTGCAGGGCGGCCCGCTCGCCTTGCAGGCAGTACTCACCAAGCAGGTGGATGTCGGGATCCTGTCATACGAGCATGTGTTGACCGTCGCCGTGCAGGGCAAGCGCATCGTCGCGTTCTTCAATATCGCCAATCGCCCGGTCAACAACGTGATCGCCAGCGAAAAACTGACGGCCGGTTCCGAGAAGCTGAGCATTGCAGACAAGGTCAAGAAGCTGAAGGGCCAGCGTGTCGCGATGCCCTCGGCCAATGGTTCGGGCGAAAAGATGCTCGGTGTGCTCGCGAAGAAATACGGGCTCACGCTGCCGGGCGATATCTCAAGTGTCTACCTGGGCGCCGAGGCGCCTTCCTACGTCGCGGCCTTCCAGAAGGATCTGGTCGACGCCGCATTGCCTTTCGAGCCGGCGGGCGTCCTTGTGCAGCAGTCCGGGAAAGGAAAGATCTTTCTCAACATGATGAATGGAGAGATCCCAGAGTTCCGTGACATCCTGTTCATGACGCTGACCACGCATCCGGACATCATCAAGGAGCGGCCGGAGATGCTGCGAAAGGTCGCACAGGTGTTCGACGAGGCGCAGAAGATTCTCAAGAACGATCCGAAACGCGGAATGGCGATCATGGCAAAGGAATATCCAAGCATGGAGCCTGCAACCAATGCGGAAGCCTACAAAACAGTCAGCCAGATTTGGACGAAGGAGGGCCTTATGACCGAAGCGCAGGCGCGCGCCACCTTCGCCTATCTTCAGCCCAAGGGGCCAGCCGATGTTGATTTCCCGGCCACCTTCACAAATGAATTTTTGCCAAAGAAATGAGCGGGAGAGTGCCGGTGTTCACCGTCGGAGATGCCACGATCGTGCGGGTCGAGGAGACAAATCTTCCAACCTACCCGTTGAAAGATATTTTTCCCGAATTCACCGATGCGCACATGGCTGAGCACAAGTCCTGGCTCGCACCGCACCACTATGAGGCTGACACAGGAAAGATCAGGCTCGCCGTCCACAGCTGGCTGCTGCAGGTCGGCGGCAAGAAAATCCTGATCGATTCCTGCTGCGGCAACAACAAGGTCAAACCGGGCCGGCCATTCTGGCACAGGCTCAATATTCCCTATCTAGAGCGTCTAGCCGCCGCCGGCGCGCGGCCGGAGGAAATCGATCTGGTGATGTGCACGCACCTGCATCACGACCATGTCGGCTGGAACACACAGCAGAAGGACGGCAAGTGGGTACCAACCTTTCCCAACGCGCGTTACGTATTTTCCAAGCCGGATGTCGATTATTTTTCCAAGATCGATACTGATCCAAAGGAGGGGCCTGCGGAGCTGGGTACGTTCCGCGAATGCGTTGTGCCGATCCTTGAGCATGGCCGCGCCGATCTCGTCAGCGGCGGGCCATACCGGATCAACGACTTCATCGAGATCGATTCGGCGCCCGGTCACTCGCCGGGTCACGTTTTCTTCAAGGTGGAAAGCAAGGGCCAACGTGCGGCTTTCATTGGCGACGTCTGGCATCATTTGCTTCAGGTCTATTATCCGGATTGGAATTTTCCGAAGAATTCGGACACCGCGCAGGCACGATTGAGCCGGCGCAAGGTGCTCGACTATTGCGCCTCGAGCCGTGCGCTGGTGTTCCCGGGCCATGTCGGCCTGCCGTTCGCGGGACACGTCGAGGCGACGTCAAAAGGATATAAGCCGAATTTCAAAGCGTGATCGTTCAGAACCCGTAAAGCTTGGCCGGATTGGCGACCAGCACTTTCTCGCGTGCGCTGTCGTCCGGCACCCAATCGAGCAACATGTCGAGCATCCAGGCATCATCCGGCACTGGCGCGCCCGGAGTGGGATGCGGCCAGTTGGTCGCCCATAGCATCCGTTCGGGTGCGGCTTTTGCCAGCGTCTTGGCCAGCTTGCCGACGTCGTCGTAGTTCGGCGGCCCTGCCTTGGAGACCTCGTATGGCGCCGACAATTTGACCCATGTCCGGCCCCCATCAACGAGCCTCTGCAAAGTGCGAAACCCGGGATGATCGAGCGGCACCGGTTCGAGGAATTTACCGACGTGGTCGACGACCAGGGGGCTGGTCAGCCGGCTGAGCATGGCCTCGCGTTCGGGCAGGTCGCGTCCATCGAGTTGCAACTGGACGTGCCAGCCGAAGGGAGCCACCCGGGCGGACATGGTTTCGAGGATCTCCCA